>Ga0209228_1000510_pt1 | contig 20118 bp, 17 predicted proteins | sample METZYME_3_150m_FD_187547 | JGI IMG/M metagenome (GOLD analysis project Ga0209228, IMG submission 187547) | Marine microbial communities from oxygen minimum zone in mesopelagic equatorial Pacific - METZYME_3_150m (SPAdes) (version 2) | ecosystem: Environmental > Aquatic > Marine > Oceanic...
ACTATTATTGCGACGATGCTTCTAGGAGGCTTATTGTTTGTTGGAACTGATAATTATGATAATGCGATCCTATACCCACTTCTTTTAGGAGCGGTTTCGATAGTCGCATCAGTAATTGGAATGCTTTTTGTAAAGTCTAAAGAAGGCGGAAGTGTAATGGGAGCGCTCTATAAAGGTGTAATTGTTTCCGGAGTCATCGCTGCAATTGCCTTTTATCCGGTAACTAATTATATGAACATGTCAATTACCTTATGGTATGCATCACTAATTGGACTGGCTTTGACTGCTTTTATGGTTGTTGTAACTGAGTACTACACATCAACCGAGTACAGTCCTGTTCAAAGAATTGCAGAAGCCTCTGAAACAGGTCATGCCACAAATATAATCGCTGGGCTTGGCGTTTCTATGAAAGCAACTACCTTACCAGTTATAGCAGTTTGTCTGAGTATCTGGGGTGCTTATATGTTTGCTGGCCTTTATGGTATAGCAATAGCTGCTACATCAATGCTCTCTTTAACAGGAATGATTGTAGCTCTAGATGCGTTTGGACCAATCACTGATAATGCTGGAGGTATCGCTGAAATGGCAGAATTGCCTTCAGAAATTAGAGCTATCACAGACCCATTGGATGCAGTCGGAAACACAACTAAAGCAGTAACCAAAGGATATGCGATTGGCTCAGCTGGATTAGCCGCATTGGTTCTTTTTGCTGATTTCACAAGTAACCTTGCAGCTGAAGGAAAACTAGTTGAGTTTAGATTGGACGACCCAGCTGTAATAATCGGATTATTTATTGGCGGTATGGTGCCCTATTTATTTGGAGCTATGGCTATGGAAGCTGTTGGCAGAGCGGCGGGATCGGTTGTTGATGAGGTGAGACGACAGTTTAAAGAGATCCCTGGAATCATGGAAGGCACTAGTAAACCTGACTACTCTAGAGCTGTCGACTTGCTCACAAAATCAGCAATCAAAGAAATGATTATTCCTTCAATGTTGCCTGTTGTGGTTCCTATTGCACTTGCTCTAATCATGAATATGATGATGCCTGAAGACGGTGGCATTAGAGCTCTTGGAGGGTTGTTGATTGGAACAATTGTCACTGGTATTTTTGTAGCAATATCTATGACTGTTGGTGGCGGTGCTTGGGACAATGCAAAGAAATATATCGAAGATGGAAATGTTGGAGGCAAAGGAACAGAAGCTCATAATGCCTCTATAACAGGAGATACTGTTGGTGATCCATATAAAGACACAGCAGGACCGGCTATTAACCCATTAATCAAGATAATCAATATCGTTGCCTTGTTAATGATTGCAATTTTATAAGTTCATCATTAATTCATAGTGTGGGTTATTGTTGGACGGTTACAATTCGTTACACGATTAGCTTGTTAGGCTATATCAGCGAGAGTATTCTTTGCAAACTTAATCTAAAATATAATTGATAGCGAAAATATGTGTATGAATAATTTTTTAAAAGTATTGCTCTTCTCATTCCTTCTTATTGATAATGGGAATGCGGCCTCTCTTTTGGATGTCTATGAACAGGCATTAGTTAATGACCCAAGGATCAAAGAAGCATTTGCCAATAAAGAAGCAATTATAGAGGCCAAACCTCAAGCTAGGAGCTTTATTCTTCCTCAACTAGCTGGCTCTGCAAGCTTCTCAGACACTGATTCAGACGGCCGAAGTACCTTCCAACAGAAAATTATAAATCCGATCAATGGAGAAGAAGTTGTAATAACCAATAACACTGATTTCTTACAAGAATCAGAAACATTGCAATGGGATGTAACACTTCGGCAGGCAATTTTTGATTACGGTTCTTGGATGAATCTTAGGAAAGCCAATAAAACAGTAGGTCAAGCAGAGATTGATTATCTCGCAGCAGAACAAGATTTAATAATACGCGTAGCAAATGCTTACTTTAATGTCCTTGCCGCAGAAGATACCTTAGAAGCTGAGCAAGCTGCAAGACAAGCAATTGAGAAGCAACTTGATCAGGCCCAAAAAAGATTTGATGTTGGCCTAATAGCTATAACAGATGTTCAAGAAGCTCAAGCAGCTTACGATCAATCTATAGCCAATGAAATCATCTCAAAAAGAAATCTGGCTACAGCTAAAGAGTCACTAAGAGCAATCACCGATAGCTATCCAGGTCAATTGAACAAACCGGATAATAGCTTACCTCTTATTATGCCTAATCCACAAAGCGAATCAGACTGGGTTGAAACCTCATTGGAGCAAAACTTAAGTTATCTGTCAGCTCAAGTTGGGGTAGAGATTGCTAAGAGTGAAATCAAAGTTCAAAGATCTGGGCATTTACCAACAATTGGTATCCAAGCTTCTAAAAGAGATATTGACACTGATAGTTTTAGATCGGATAGTGGAAGTGAATTTAATCCTGCTGATAATGAAAACATTAATGAAGGCGTAGGAGTGCAACTTAATCTTCCTTTATACAGTGGTGGTCAAGTAACCTCAAGGGTCAGACAAGCTGTAGCAAGACACAGAGCAAGCAAGGAAAAACTCGAAAGAGTTGCACGAGAAACAACTAGGATAGCTAGAGATTCATATCTTGGAGTCATCTCTGGGATAGCTACAGTAAAAGCATTGCAACAATCAGTAAAATCATCAGCGACTGCTCTTCAAGCGACTGAAGCTGGCTATGAGGTTGGCACAAGAACAACTGTCGATGTTTTAGATGCAAGAAGAAGGCTCTACTCATCACAAAAGAATCTTGCGATAAGCAAATACGATTATCTTAAAAATATACTTCAACTCAAGCAAGCAGCTGGAACTCTCACTCGAAGTGATCTAGAGCAAATCAATAACTGGCTCAAATAAAGGGCTTAATCAATTTCATTATATTTTCAATAGACCCTTTATTATCATGCATGACTTTGCTAGCCGCAGAGACCATTTGATCTTTTTTGGAATTATCAGCAAAAAGTTCATTGAGTTGAATTGATAATTCTTCAGCATCCTTTACCACTAAAAGACCTCCTACCTCAATTAACTCAGTTGAAATTTCTTTTACATTTTGAAGAAAAGGCCCAGTAATAACTGGTGTTCCAAAACTTGCAGGCTCAAGTAAATTATGACCACCGACAGAAAATAAGCTACCACCTACAAATGCTATATCTGAAGCAGAATAGAAAAAAGGTAAATCACCTAATGTATCAATAAGTAAGACTTTAGTATTATCTTCAAGATTCTCAAAATCAGACCATTTAATACAATCGTGTCCTGAATCAGTAATCTTCTTATAAACTGAATTAAATCTCTCAGGCTTTCGTGGTGCAATGATTAAAAGACTATCAGGAAAATCTTTCATTAATTTCTTATGCGCCTCAAGGATAACTTGTTCTTCAGGAGGGTGTGTACTCCCCGCTATCCAAACTGGCCTATTCTTAAAGTTTTTCTCTCTAAAAACTTTTGCCTTATCAAGAATCTCATTAGGTGGAGAAATATCAAATTTGAGATTCCCTGTAACAAAAGTCCTATCTTTGTGAGCGCCTAGCTCAAGAAATTTATTAGCATCAGCTTGTGTCTGCGCACCAACCACAATTCCCTGTGAGATTGTATCTTTGAAAAGATTAAAAAGAATTTTATAAAGACTCTGTGAGCGATCAGAGATACAAGCACTTGCCAGTATAAGAGGCACTTTTCTTTGCCCACACTCTTGAAAAATATTTGGCCAAATCTCAGTCTCTATAATGATTGCTATTTTTGGGTTAGCCCAGTTAAAAAATCGCTTAACTGAACCCTTCAAGTCATAGGGAAGATATACATTGATCACTTCATCACTGAAAACATCAGATATGAGCTGAGAACCAGTTGGAGTTGTACATGTGAATAAGACTTCTTTGGAAGGATTCTCTTTTATCAACCCTTTCACCAATGGTGTTGCTGCTTTTACCTCACCAAAAGAGACTGCATGTATCCAAATAACCTCTCCTTTTAAATTTTGCCTATAAAAACCAAACCTTTCACTCACTCTGCTTATGTAGTTTGCATCTTCTAGTGCTCTCACAAGTATATGGATTATTAGCAAGGGTGAGATTAGATAGATAAAGAGATTATAAGTTAGCCTCATTATTTTTATCTTACTCATGGAATCATATTATATGGGACTAGACCATAAACCAAAGAACTCTTAATTATAAAAACTAGTCTGAACGACCGTAATCGACTTTTTTATAATTAACCTTAATTTCTTTGAAACCTTCAGCAAATTCGTCAACAATCTCGCCTTTAATACCATTCCTAACCTGATTAAGCTCTCTGACCCTAATTGCTAAAAGGCCCACTTCGTCTAGAGGCATATCCACACCCTTTCTAATATCGCCTTCCGTCTCCCATATTTTCCCATTAATTTCATACATACGATCGACAAAAGTTTGTGCAATATTAGTGTCTGGTAATTCTTTCTTATATGCTGCTAGTTCTTCGCTAACATCCTCATCAGTTCGTTCAGATTTTAGTAGTGTTATTGTGTAACGATCAATAATTTCTGAAAGTGGCATTTTCATTGCAACTATCTATCCGCACTTAGAATAGCCACAATTGAGACAGGTCTCACAATTATCCATTAAAACCACAGCGACTGTATTGCATTGGCCACAAAGCGTTGAACCATGAGGAAACTCTTGGTTAGCAAAAGCATCGGTTTGTTTGTCATGGTTTTCAAACTCCTGTCTTTTCGTCTCAATTAACTCTTTTTGATGCTCATCGAGAACTTCTTCAGAGATAATACCAATGGATTTGAAATGTCGTTCTATGACATAGCCCAATTCAGCAATAATGGACGGCATAAAACGGCCTTCCCCTGCGAAATAACCTCCTTTTGGGTCAAATACAGCTTTAAGTTCTTCAACTAAGAATGCCACATCTCCACCTTTTCTGAAGACCGAAGACAAGACCCTGGTCAAAGCGACAATCCACTGATAATGATCTAGGTTCTTTGAATTAATGAAAATTTCATAGGGTCTATATTTTTCATACTCAGTGCCTTGGTTAAGGACAATGTCATTAATGGTGATATACATTGCATGATCTGAAACAGGTGGTTTTATTTTATAGGTGGTTCCTCTTAGCATTTCAGGCCGTTCTAGCCTCTCATGCATTCTCACAACATTAGCTTCATCTTCATGCTGATGTTCTATTTGATTAGTTTCAGCTTGTGCCTCTTGTTGCTGTTCTTGGGTTGCAACTTTATAACCAACAATTTTCTTTTCAATTTTAATCGTCATGACCAAGTTGCTCAGAATTTACCGTAGTACCCCTCTTTAAGGGCATCAAATAAATTTGCAGCTGTGTGAATCTCGCCGTCGTATTCAATTTCTTCATTACCTGCCACTTCTATTTCTTCACCATCATCAAGAACAAAAGTATACATAGTATTCTCTAAATCTTTCTCCTTGACCAACACTCCTTGGAAAGCCTCAGGATTAAAACGAAATGTCGTGCAGCCCTTTAAGCCTTTTTCATGGGCGTATAAATAGATATCTTTAAACTCTTCAAATTCAAAGTCTGTTGGAACATTTGCAGTTTTTGAGATGGATGAATCAATCCATTTTTGTGATGCGCCTTGAACATCGACGTGTTGTCTGGGCAATATATCTTCGGCAGTTATAAAATAATCAGGCAATGCATTTTCAGTTCCTGGTTCTGCCTCTATATCTACATTAGGATTGATTTTGTCAATGTAGGAAAGCAGTTCAAACGAATATACATCGACCTTTTCTTTTGTTTTTTTCTGTTCTCTTATAACATTTCTAAAGTAGTGATGTGCAAAGCTTGGCTCTATACCATTGCTAACATTATTACCAATAGACAATGAGATTGTTCCTGTAGGCGCAATAGACGTGTGGTGTGTAAATCTAGCACCGATTTCTGCAAGCTTTTCTGATAACTCTGGATCTTCAGCACCAATTTGTTGCATATATCGACTATATTTTGTATGCAATACACTGCCTTTAACTGAATCTCCAATCTTATAACCGTCATCTAGCATCTCGGGTCTTTTTTTCAGCATTTCTTTAGTAACTGCGAAGTCTTCAGTCAGTATTGGGGCGGGTCCTTTTTCTTTTGAGAGCGCTAAAGATTCTCTCCAACCAGTTAACGCCATCTCTTTACTGACCTTCTCCGTGAATTCTAGAGACTCATCTGAGCCATACTTCATTCTAAGCATAGTCATTGTAGAACCTAAGCCTAGAAAGCCCATACCATGTCGTCTTTTTCGTAAGATTTCATTGCGTTGCTGCTCTATAGGTAACCCATTAATCTCAACGACGTTGTCTAACATTCTTGTAAAAATACTGACCACTTCATTAAAAGTTTCCCAATCAAAATAAGCTTCATCAGTAAAAGGTTTTTGGACGAAACGAGTCAGATTCACAGAGCCAAGTAAACAGGATCCATACTCCGGTAATGGTTGCTCTCCACAAGGATTAGTCGCTCTAATATTTTCTTCAAACCAATTGTTGTTCATCTCGTTAACTTTATCTATGAGGATAAAGCCTGGTTCAGCATAATCATAAGTTGAAGCCATAATTAGATCCCATAACTTTCTTGCTTTAATAACTTTATAAACCTTACAGGCAACCTTTCCTTCATCATTAGTTACATACCCATCTGTATTAACCCAATCCCTCCATGCGATTTGGCTTGAATCATCCAAATCAATATCTTTAGATTCAGGTAAGCTAGGATCTAACGGAAAAACTAAAGGCCAACTAGAATCTTCTCGAACCGCTTTTATAAATTCTTCAGTGATCAGCAATGAGAGATTAAATTGTCTCAATCTGCCATCTTCTCTCTTTACCCTGATAAACTCTTCAACATCTGGATGACTAACATCAAAAGTTCCCATTTGTGCGCCTCGTCTTCCACCTGCAGAAGAAACGGTAAAACAGGTTTTATCATAAATATCCATGAAGGATAAAGGTCCTGATGTATAGGCGCCAGCGCCAGTTACATATGCTCCTTTAGGTCTTAGGGTTGAAAATTCATAACCAATTCCGCAGCCAGCCTTTAAGGTTAAACCTGCCTCAGTTACTTTATCTAAGATTCCTGTCATTGAATCTTGAATAAGACCAGAGACGGTACAGTTAATTGTTGAAGTCGCAGGCTTATAATCTTCTGCTCCAGCATTTGACATGATTCTTCCTGCTGGAATAGCACCTGATCTTAATGCCCAAAGAAATTTTTCAGTCCATTCTTCCTGTTTTATGTCTTCTTCTACACCCGCCAAAGCTGATGCGACTCTTTGGAAAGTAGTGTCAATATCAGTATCAATAGGATTTCCAGAGAAATCTTTTAATCGATATTTTTTATCCCAGATATCAAGAGATGCAGCTTGATGTTCAATATCAAAAGTTTTTAGTTTTTTGGCTGAAAATACTGAAGACACTTATTTTTCCACTATATATTATTTTTTAAAGCAAGTTAAACCGTCTAATTACACAAAATTTCGTAATTTTAAGACACAAGATATTGTGTTTAGACAAATATAAATTATTGCCTATTTTAGAATTATGTCAAGGAATTTTTAAAATGGCCTATATCTTATATTTTATCATATTTATCATATATTTATAGCTCTTTTATGTACAAATTATTAAGTATATTTATGAAAATATTTTATCTTTTTTAAAAATTTTTTAAACACTATATGTTGTGTTCAGGATATTAACGGATAATTAAGGCTTTATTCACATTTTATTAACAAAATGTTTATCACAGGGTCTTTATGCTTAAAATTTTAAAAAAGAATTAAATATGAATATCATTATTTGGGATATTGATTAACGTTTTTTTGCGGTATTATTGCTCAAGTTTTTTTCAGACAATTTAGGTATTTACAAAATGATGCATAAGAAATTGAAGTTTTTTTTAGCTGGCTTGATTATTGCAAGCTCAACTCTTCTCGCAGAGCAAATAGAAATTAGAGAGAATTCTGTTTCTCAATTTTCTTCGTTGGCAGATTTAGTTGAAATAACATCTCCATCTGTAGTCAGAATTGCTATTAAAGGAACAGTAAGATCTCAACCTAATCCTTTCTTTGATGATCCATTCTTTGAGCGTTTTTTCGGACAACCGCAAATGCCTAGAGAAAGAGAATTTGGAGGTGGCGGCTCAGGAGTAATTGTTGATGTTGATCGTGGTTATATTATTACCAACCATCATGTTGTAGAAAGAGCTGATGAAATAAAAGTGTTCACTAAAGACGGGGACGAATATTTAGCAGAAATAGTGGGCTCTGATAAAGGCACAGATATTGCGGTATTAAAAATACTACCCTCTGAAGATTTGGTTGCTATTAAATTGGGAGATTCTAGTAGTCTTAGGGTCGGTGATTTTGCCCTTGCCATTGGTGCTCCTTTTGGTTTAAGTCAAACAGTAACATCAGGTATTATAAGCGCCTTGGGTAGACCTCAAATGACTTCGGAAGGTTTCGGAGAAATGATTCAAACAGATGCAGCAATTAACCCAGGTAATTCAGGCGGTGCGCTCATCGATATGGATGGCAATCTGGTAGGAATACCAAGCTCAATCTTTACTCGTGGTGGTGGCAATATTGGGATAGGTTTCGCTATTCCAGTTAATACAGTTAAAAACATTATGCTCCAACTGATTGAATACGGCTCAGTTAAAAGAGGGCTTCTGGGTGTAATGATTAGTGATATTAACCAAGAGATTGCAGAACAGTTAGGACTAGAAATCAGCAAAGGTGCACTTATTCAAGAAGTTTCCCCTGATTCAGCAGCCGAAGATGCAGGTCTTGAAGCAGGTGATGTCATTATTCAAGTTAATGATTCTGATATAGATAATGCAACAGATCTTAGGAATGCGATTGGCTTAAAGCGTAGCGGTGAGAAAGTTGAGATTAAAATTGTCAGAAACAACAAGGAACTAAAAAAATCAGCAAAACTTGGTGAGCTAGTCGCTCAGGAAACTGTTCAAGCGGATGAACTAAATACACTATTAGCTGGTGCAGAATTATCGGATTATTTACCTGATGGTTATATGCAGTCTCAAGGTGTGATTATCCTTTCCGTAGAGCCGAACAGTAATGCCGATAGAGCCAGATTAAAACAAGGTGATATTATCTGGGCAGTGGGAAATATGGAGATTTCAAATTTGGATGAATTTAAGTCATTCACCGAAGACAAGGATATACTGATTCTTAGAGTTAAACGAAACGGTCGTCAGCTCATTATACAGATGAGAAAATAAAACTTTTTGAGCAAAATTCAATGCAAACTTATCTAGTCGGAGGAGCCATTAGGGACCGATTGCTTGGTCTACCAGCCCCTTATGAAAGAGATTGGGTTGTTGTTAATGGAACACCGGACCAACTTAAATCCAAGGGCTATAAGAAAGTAGGAAAATCTTTTCCAGTCTTTATAAACCCAGAAACTGGCGAAGAACATGCTTTAGCTAGAAGGGAGAGAAAAACCTCTAGTGGTTATCATGGGTTCGAATTTGATGCTGGGCCAGACATTTCTCTAGAGGAGGACCTGAGTCGAAGAGACCTTACAATCAATGCTATAGCTGAGGACGAAAATGGTAATTTAATTGATCCATATGGAGGTCAAGATGATTTAAAGAATAGAGTATTAAGGCATGTTTCAGAAGCTTTCAGTGAAGATCCTTTAAGAGTTTTAAGGATCGCAAGATTTAAGGCCAAACTTAGTCAATTCGATTTTATAATTGCAGACGAGACCATCAATTTAGTTCAAAAGATAGTTGGCAGTGGAGAATTGTCATCATTGGTCCCAGAAAGAACTTGGTTAGAAACTGAAAAGGTTTTTAAAGCTGATGATTTTAACGAGTATTTTATAACTTTAATCAATCTCAATACTTTCAATCAAATCTACCAAGATCTTACGGATTTAGATTCTGAATTTTTCTCTAGCCATCTAATCCTTGAAGCTGCAAGACAACAATATTCTCCAGAAATAAGGTTTGCATCAATATTTTACTCACTTCTAAAAAGAGGAGAAAAGGATATTAAAAACAGAGTTGAATCCATGCAAGAGAATATGAGATTTGCCAACAGTTATAAGAGGCTTCCCATCATGCTGAATAACAGTTTAGCTCTTATTGAAGAAGATATTTCAAAATTCACTGCTGATCATCAACTTAGAATTATAGAATCCATAGATGCTATTAGAAATCCTGAAAATTTTGATCAAATAGCAAAATTGATAATGTTAGATCATAGTAGTGATTACACTCAAAAAATAGCTGTTCTCCAAAAATCTCTAGACGATGCTAAGAATATTAAAATAAACAATTTGGATGAAAGTAAATTGGCAGGCAATGAGATTGCAAAACATATTAGGGAATTGAGGCTAAAAGCAATTGAGTCTAATCAGTAGTTAAATAGGTCGTCCCAAGCTATCGACCGTAACATTCTCCACAAGAGGGAAGGAATGAACCACTTCCCAAGCCTCGATATCATCTTCAATGCGAGCAATACTCAATTTACTCAACAATATTTCCTCCGGAAGAACAGGAAGCTCATCAATCACTAGCTGCTTTCTGGATTCATCTTCTAAACCATAAAACAAACTTATGTGAGGAAAAAACTCTCCGCTATCATTTAACAAAATTTTATCTAAATTTTTCTTCAGTCCAGCTAAGGATTTTGATTTCTCTATTTCAATATAGAGTGCCTGGAAAAATGTATCTTTCATTCCATATGACTGTGTTTCCATTAATATTTTTTTCTGCTTTAGACTGAGTCTTTGAATATCTTCTAGAATCTCGGAATCAATATTGAAAAATCCAGATAAGGTCAAGTGTGCTTTAAATAAAGGTCCACCAAGACTTAAATTAACCTTTTCTTGGATTTGTCCTATAGCTGAAGTGGAACCTTTATCAAATTCTCCCCAAATTGAATATCGCTTATTATTCTTTTCACTCATTAGGTTTTAATTTTATGGTTTGCTAGATAATTAAAATAATGATCAGACCAAGTAACACTCTATAAATCACAAAAGGTAGCATCCCTATCCTAGAAACTAATTCTAAAAACCATTGAATCGTTAAAAAAGCCACAAAAGAAGATATCGCTATCCCTAAGATAAAATTCATATAGTTAATACTAATTTGATCATTAGTAAATAGTTCATAGGACTGAAGAACACTAGCGGCAATAATAACTGGTATAGCCAGAAGAAAAGAGAATCGTGATGCCTCAACCCGAGATAAACCAAGAAATAAGCCAGCTGCTATAGTAATTCCTGATCTTGAGGTGCCAGGTATGAGTGCGAGAACCTGAAAGAGACCTATAATTAAACCTAATTTTAAGGACAAATTAACAACTTGACTCCTTTGCTGCTGATTTGTGTCAGCGAGATAAAGAATAATCCCAAAGAAAATGCTTGCCAAAGCAATAACCATGCTTGTTCTGAGATTCTCAGTAACGAAGTCGTTAAATAAGCCCCCGACTAAGACAATTGGAAGAGTTGATATAACAATGATTCCTAATTGAGAATTAATTGCATTATCCATGCTAGTGAAATGCTTTGCTTTCACCATGTCAAATATTTCAGCCCTAAAATAATATAAAACTGCCAATAGAGTTCCTAGGTGAAGTGCCACATCAAAAGCAATTCCTTGATCAGACCAGTCTGATAGGTCACTAACAAGTATTAGATGGGCTGAGCTAGATATGGGTAGAAATTCAGTTAACCCCTGAATGATTGCTAATACGATAGTTTGAATGATGTCCATTATCCTAGGGTTAAAGAGTATGACGCAAATCCCTAATACCATCAAAAGAATCTAGATTAATATTCTTGTATAACATCATACACTTGAAGGTCTGACCCATTTGACTCGGCATTAATAATTGCTTTATTTCTTGGGTCAATTGAATCCTGAGACTATGATCTTCTATTTTATCAAGCTCTCCCAAGATATTTCCGTTAATTAAAAAATCAGACTGCGAAGTGAACAACCCAACCTCTAAATGCTCCTCTAATGCTTTTTCAGCCAACAATGTAAATTCAACTGATGCAGATATATCCTGGACCCCAAGATTTAAAAATGGGTTTTCATGAGCTGTATTCCTGTAGTGACAAATCATAGATCCATTCTTCCTATCTTCAGCATAATATTCTTGTCTTGAATATCCATAGTCAATAAATAGGATAGCGCCTGATTTAAGCATTGAACTGACTCCCTTGAGCCATTTACCAAGATTAAGCCTAATTTCTGAGGTGTAATTTTGCTCAAAATCTCTATTCAGAGCTTTTTCTATTAACCTCACTTCTTCCACCAATGTTTTATCAGCACTCCTAGTTGACTCAGAGAGTTGATCATTCTTTATAGTGACGCCTATTTCATGAACTTTATTGTCAATGACTGTGAATCGCTTAAATGGGAGTGCATCAATAACCTCGTTGCCAATAACAATACCCTCAATAGGTGTTTCTAGAATTGAGTCAAGCCAAATAACTTTCTCGAACGCATCATCAGGTAATAGGGCAAGTTCTTGTTCTTGGCGTTTTCTAAAATCTGCACTAACTTCAAGAATATAATATTTATCAAAGTCCGTTTTACTGTTAATTAAGTTAGTAATAATATCGTACGCTAATCTCCCACTGCCTGCTCCAATCTCAATAATTGAAGGAGATTCAAAGTTATTTAAAAAGGCTGTGACTTGATTGGAAACTGTTTTACCAAATAATCTAGAAATTTCAGGAGAGGTAGTAAAATCACCTGATGCACCTAACTTCTTTGCTCCAGCAGAATAATAGCCAAGTCCAGGCTTATACATCACAAAGTCAAAGAAATCCTCAAAGCTGATCCATCCTTGATTTTCTTTTATTTCCTCAACCAAGTTTTCCAGCAACAACTCTGAATGACTCTGAGAGTGATTTTTATTATTCTTTCTATTGTTTGATATCATTTTTCTATCTTTTGTTGGTTAATAATTATCTCTCAAGTTAGTTTTCAATTAAAATAATCAAATGAATAAAATGAACAAAAGATGGGTTCTAATTACTGGCGGAGCCAAAAGGATAGGAGCAATGATTGCTCGTACCTTACATCTGGAAGGAATGAATCTTATCATTCATTACAACACTTCCAGTGACGATGCGAATAATCTATGCGCTGAACTGAACTTATCAAGAAGTGATTCGGCAATTGCCATCGGCGCCAATCTTACCGATCAAAGCGAAGTTGAAAGTTTAATTCCAGAGATAATTAAACAAACTGGTCAAATTGATGCATTAATTAATAATGCTTCTACGTTTTATCCCACGCCTATTGAAGACATAACTCATAATGATTGGGATAACCTTATGGGAACTAACTTAAAAGCCCCTCTTTTTTTATGTAAATATGCGACTCCATATCTAAGAAAATCAAAAGGTTGTATAGTTAATATGGTCGATATTCATGCTACCAAGCCATTAAAAAACCACCCAATTTATGGTCCTGCAAAATCAGGCTTAGTTATGCTAACAAGATCACTAGCTAGAGACTTAGCACCTGATGTCAGAGTAAATGGTGTAGCGCCTGGAATGATTCTGTGGCCTGAAAATGAACCTTCTGATGAAATAAAACAAAAAGTCATAGATCAAATCCCATTGAAACGTTCGGGGGAACCGGAGGATATAGCAAATACAGTTCTATTTCTCATTACACAAGCGAACTATATTACCGGTCAAATTATTTCTGTTGATGGAGGCAGGGGTATCAATTAAATCAAATTATACCGAATGAGCTAATGCGGTAGCTTTAATCTTGAAAATAAATCTTTATAAGACCTATTTTCTATGGGATGCATGCCTTCGGGAAATATTTCTACCAAAGGTTCCAGAACAAAATCATACTTTAAGATCTCATCTCTTGGTATATTCAGACTGGCATCAATTAAATCACCATACAATAAAAGATCAATATCTAGTGTTCTTGGGTTGAATTGCCCTGTGCCTGTCTCTCTACCAGTTTGTCTTTCAATGTGGTGAAGATAATTGATTACTGTTTCTGGGGAATCGCTCGTGGATGCTTTTATGACAAGATTAAGGAAATCATCTCCTTTAAAACCAACTGACTTAGTTTTGTAAATAGATGAAATTAATAGTTTATCGTATTCTATACGTAGCTGCTCTTTAGCAAAGTCGATGTTCTTTTCGGGTTCAATATTACTTCCCAGACTCAAAAATATATCAAATATTGGGTCCTTTGGGGTCATCCTCTAGAACGCTCAATTATCAAGCTTACATTCTTTGAATCCCTTATTGCGTATGGCTTTGAAATAGTTAGCTTGACCCAAGAGACCTCAAATTCATCAAGGATAATTTCTGCAATTCTATCGGCAAGAGTCTCAATCAAGTCAAACTGGTTTTCTAAGGCGTATTGCTTTACTCGTTTAGAGATAACCTTATAGTCTAGGGCATCTTTAATTGAATCTGATTTTGATGCTTTGGCAATATCAGTAGACATTTCAATATCAAAAACTACCTTCTGTGGGTTTCTTTTCTCCCAGTCCCAAATTCCTATAACAGTGTTAACGGTTAATTCTGTGAGTTTGATTTTATCCATAAGCATTTTTCCCTTCATAAATCTTATCAATGGACCACCTCGGATTAACAGTTATTTGATAATTCTTATTAACAATGCCTTGCTGAAATCGGTAAAGACCTGTCAGAGCAATCATGGCTGCATTGTCGGTGCAAAACTCAAGACTGGGATATATAACCTCAACACCTTTTTTACTAAATACATCTACCATTTTTGTTCTTAGTTCTTTATTAGCGCCAACGCCACCTGCGACAATAACAGAATTAATTTCATATTTTGCTACTGCCAGTTCAGTCTTCCCAACCAAACTATCCACTATAGCTTCCTGATAGGCATAAGATAAGTCGGCTCTGCATTGATCGTCCAATACATCATCCTCTCTCAACTGTTTAACTCGATACATAAGCGAAGTCTTGAGTCCGCTGAAGCTGAAATCCAGGCTCTCTTTATCCTTCGATAATGGTCTTGGAAAGTCAAAAATATCAGGTTTGCCCATTTCAGCTAGCTTAGCGATCTCAGGTCCGCCTGGATAATTTAGTCCTAATAACTTTGCTGCCTTATCAAAGGCTTCACCAGCTGCATCATCTAAAGTCTGCCCCACTAATTCATAGTCGCCTTTGGATTTGACTAAAACAAGTAAGGTGTGACCGCCAGAAACTAGAAGGGCAATAAACGGCATTTTTGCAGACTCTTGCTCTAACAAAGGCGCTAACAAATGTGCCTCCATATGGTGGATAGGAACTGAAGGAATTCCTAGGGAAAATGCCAATCCATTAGCCATCACTGAGCCAACTAATAATGCTCCTGATAAGCCAGGACCGGCTGTATAAGCTATTGCATCAATATTCTCTAGTGATTTCCCAGTTTCCTTTAGTAAATGATCGATCATAGGTAATAATTTTCTAATATGATCCCTAGAAGCCAACTCGGGAACCACACCGCCGTATTTTTTATGTAAATCAATTTGGCTAAAAACCTGATGGCCAATTAAGCCTTTTTTGGAATCATAGATCGCCGTTGCGGTCTCATCACAACTTGATTCTATCCCTAAGATTAAAAGTGATTTCATTTTCTTTGCTTTTTTTGAGCTTAAACTGTATATTTCACGGTCTATTTATGGATTAAGTATATATTTATTTAAATCAACTAAAAGGATATGTTTTGCCATTAGTTAAAGTAAAAGATAATGAATATTTTGATTATGCACTAAGACGCTTTAAACGCTCATGTGAGAAAGCAGGTATTATTAATGAATATAGAAAAAGAGAATTCTATGAGAAACCAACTCAAGAGAAAAAGCGTAAAAAAGCTGCCGCAGTCAAAAGAGAGAAGAAACGAGTGTCTAGAGAACATAATCGCTCAAGAAGACTATACTAAATCAACTTGAGCTTTCAAGAACAAATCCAAGACCAAATAAAACAATCCCTCAAAGATGGTGATCGACTCAGGTTGAGCACATTAAGGATGTTGAAGGCTGCGATACAACAAAAAGAAATTGATACAAGAACCGATCTCACGGATTCAGAGTGCCTATCAATTGTAGAAAAACAGGTTCAACTTAGACTTGAAGCAGCAGAACAATATCAGCAAGCCGAAAGAAAGGAATTGTTTGATAAAGAAATGGCTGAAGCTGAGATTTTAAGAGCTTATTTACCTGAAAAATTAGACTTAGAAGAAGTGAGAAAAATTATCTCAGAAATTATCAATGAAACTGGAGCAGAATCTCTCAAAGACATGGGAGCAGTAATGGGGAAACTTAAACAGCAATCGGATGGTAAGATTGATATGAAACTTGCCAGTGATATTGTTAGAGAATCCCTATCTAAATAATTCTTCACAGACGGATAAGTTCTTTTACTTTTCTGCGTTTTCTGAATAGACTAAATTATCAAGCCCAAAGTATAAAATTATAATAAATTTCAGTTTATGTCCGAAAGAATTCCTCAAGATTTTATTGATGACCTGATAGAGAGAGCCGATATCGGGGAAGTTATAGGAAGAAGGGTTGAGATAAAGAAAGCTGGTAAAGAATTTAAAGCCTGCTGCCCCTTTCACGGTGAAAAAACACCATCATTTACAGTAAGTCCAGAGAAGGGATTTTATCATTGTTTTGGTTGTGGCGCTCATGGCACAGCTTTGGGTTTTTTAATGGACTACGAACGACTTACTTTTGTTGAAGCTATAGAAGAAGTTGCCAAGATGCTTGGCGTCATCGTTCCCAAGACAAAAGAAAATATAGCTAAGTCTAAAGAAAGGAATAGCTTAAAGGATTTATTGCAGAATATTTCAACTTACTATGAACAAAACCTCAAAGACTCTGATAAGGCCATCAAATATTTAAAGAGTCGAGGAATTGATGGAAAAACAGCTAAATATTACTCCCTGGGTTTCTCTATAGATTCTTGGGATGACATCACCAATAAGTTTGGAGTAACACAAGAAGATAAAAAGAAACTTTTAGCATGCGGATTATTGATTGAAAAAGATGATGGTGGATTTTACGATCGATTTAGGAACAGACTCATGTTCCCTATAAAAAATAATAAAGGAGAAATTGTTGGTTTTGGTGGTCGAATAATTGATGATGAGGAACCAAAATACCTAAACTCTCCTGAAACATCCTTATTTAAAAAGGGAGAACTACTTTATGGTTTATATGAATCAAAAAAATCTATCGCTGATAAGAGAAAGGCCATCATTGTAGAAGGTTACACTGATGTAATAGGTTTATATCAAAACAATATAGGTAACTCTTTAGCTACTTTAGGTACAGCAACAACGGAAATCCATATCAATAAAATATTCAGAATTTCGGATCAGATCATATTCTGCTTTGACGGAGATAATGCAGGGAAAAAGGCTGCTAAAAAAGCGATGGAACTTTGTCTCCCTCTAGTGAGAAAAAATAAAGAGGCTAACTTCCTATTACTTGAAGATGATGATCCAGATGACTTTATCAGAAAAAAAGGGTTTAAAGCTTTTGAGAAGCTTACAAAAGAGGCTCTATCAATGGATGAGTTTCTGATCAACCTATGTAATCAAGAGTCTGATATTAGTTCTATTAAAGGCAAAGCTAACGCTGCTGAAAATGCTATGACGCTAGTTAACAAAATAAGAGATGGAATATATAAAGACCTTTTAATAAAGAGGATAGCCCAGGAATACAACCTGCCTGAGGAAAAACTAATGAAATATCATGCCAGTAATAAAAAAAACATATCCAGTAGACCTGATAGACCCGTTTTATTTTATGGAAAAGGCAAAGACAGCTATCAAAAAAAGAGGCCGAGCCTTATCAAACAGGCGATTCAAATTTTATTACACAAACCTGAGCTTGCAAGAATGATTGATAGTATTAATCAATTTAAATTCATAAATGCAAAAGGTATTGATGTCTTAAGAAAGATTGCTCACTTGGTAAATGAAAAAGATAAAGTTAAGTTGGCAACGATAATTCAGCATTTTCCTGACCCTAAACTTCAGGGATATCTAAGTGAGCTAGCAACAACAAAAATACTGGTCCATCCCAATGACTTGGTAATTGAATTTGATGATATTATCAAAAGGCTAGATGTACTGGATCAGAGAAAGGAGCTAACAAATCTTATTTCAAAGGCTAAAAAAAGCAATCTAGATGACAATGATCAGAGCAGATTAAAAGAATTATCTAGAAAAATAAAATAACCATAAAGAACAAATAGATATATAATAGTCGACCAATTTTTAATCATAAAAATATAAGTGAAAAATAAGAAAGATAATCTAAAGGAGAATGAATCTATCAAACAATCAATAGATGTTGAAGAACTCATCGATGTCGAAGAGATTGAATCAGTTCTCGGTGAAGACAAAGAAGAAACTATTGAGTCTTCTGAGAAAGAAAAAACCCCATTCCAAATTCTTCTTGAAAAAGGTAAATCTGAGGGATTTATCACATACGCTGAATTAAACGAGAATTTACCTGAAGGGATTATTGAGGCTGACAGATTGGAAGAAATAGTCGAAATGATCAGTGATCTAGGCATAGTTGTGCAAGAACATGCTCCTAAATCAGAAGAAATTGCATCCAACCAAACTAATCAAGAAGATGTTACAAACCCCATAGAAAATGAAATAGGTAAGACCACTGACCCTGTAAGAATGTACATGAGAGAAATGGGAACAATTGAGTTGTTGGATCGGGAAGGCGAGATTGTAATAGCTAAAAAAATTGAGGATGGAAATAAGAAAATACAGGCAACATTGTCAGCATTTATTCCTGTTCTTGAATTTATACACGAAAGATATAAAACCGTTCTTGAGGAAATTGCAGCTCAAGAAGAAAGTGACCAAAGCAAGATCCTAGATATTTTCTCGGATTTTGCTTATCTCAATGATGACATAATAGAAATCAACTCAGATAATCAAGCTGAAGAAGTAACCATAGATGTTTCAGCAATTAATAAGGAAATAAAAAAAGTAATCAGACAAACAAATAGATTAATCAAACTTATTGATGAAAATCAAAATATTGAAGCTATCGAGAAACAAAGAGCCAATATTGAAGATACCATTATGGGTGTAAAGATTTCTCCAAAACTTTTTGACCTACTCCAAACAATCATCATTGCTTATATGGATGAGATTAAAAGGCTAGAGGGAGAAATCAGAGAAATAGTTGTAGAAACTGCTGGTGTACCTATGGATGAATTTAGAAAGACATTTATAGGAAGTGAAACAAAACTAACATGGATTGATAAATACATTAGAGCTAAAAGAAAATATTCATCAATCCTTAATAGAAATAAATCAAAAATCGTGGCTAACCAAAAGAAGTTGGCTAAATTAGAAAGGTCCTCACATATTGACATACAGGGAATTAAAGAAATCAACCGTCGACTAAATATGGGTAGAATTCGCGCGGATCGAGCGAAAAAAGAAATGGTTGAAGCTAATCTAAGATTAGTTATCTCAATCGCCAAAAAGTACACAAACAGAGGATTGCAATTTTTGGATCTCATCCAAGAAGGCAATATCGGATTAATGAAAGCGGTGGATAAATTTGAATACAGAAGAGGTTATAAATTCTCAACCTATGCCACTTGGTGGATCAGGCAGGCAATTACTAGGTCTATAGCGGATCAGGCGAGAACCATAAGAATTCCAGTGCATATGATAGAAACCATTAATAAGTTAAATCGAATTCAACGACAAATGATTCAGGAAAAGGGCAGAGAACCTAGTGTAGAAGAGTTGTCAGAAAAAATGGAAATGCCAATCTCTAGAATCAGAAAAGTTCTTAAAATATCTAGAGAGCCAATATCTATGGAAACACCAATTGGTGATGATGATGATTCATATTTAGGGGATTTCATTGAAGACACAACTATAGACCAGCCAGATGGGGCCGCAACTAAAACAGGTTTAAAAGAAAGCACAGTAAGCATTCTGGAAAGCTTAACCCCAAGAGAGGCTAAGGTATTAAGGATGCGTTTTGGAATACATATGAACACCGATCACACTCTGGAAGAGGTTGGAAAACAATTTGATGTAACTAGAGAAAGAATAAGGCAAATTGAAGCTAAA
>Ga0209228_1000515_pt1 | contig 20039 bp, 16 predicted proteins | sample METZYME_3_150m_FD_187547 | JGI IMG/M metagenome (GOLD analysis project Ga0209228, IMG submission 187547) | Marine microbial communities from oxygen minimum zone in mesopelagic equatorial Pacific - METZYME_3_150m (SPAdes) (version 2) | ecosystem: Environmental > Aquatic > Marine > Oceanic...
TGACGGCCAGGAAGGCCGCCAACCCGGCCACCAGCAGCGCCGGCATCCGGTTGACCAGCCCAAGCCCCTCCGTGGAACCTGACGGGGTTCGGGCGTCGTCTATCGGTCGCGCCCCCGGTCGCTGCATCGCCTCACGATAGTGTCGACCACCGTGGCTGACCGGGTGACCGTGGCCGGATGGGTCGGCTCGACGAACCTCGGCGACGAGCTGCTGTTCCGCCAGATGGGATGGCTCCTCGCCGACCGGGGCGTGGCCGTCTCCGCTCCGTCGATCGCCCCGGCATCCACCGCTGCGATCCACGGTGCAGAAACCCCACCGGACGCCTTCGGCCATCTACGCCCGTCGGCCCTGCGGAGACGCCTGGTGACGTCCGACGCCCTGGTGTTCGGCCCCGGCGGACTTCTTCAGGACGAGACCGGCATCTGGAACCTCCCGTACCACCTGCATCGGATCCACGCGGCCCGCCGCATCTCCGTGCCGTGGGCTGGCATCGGGCTGGGGGCCGACGGGCTGACCACCGCCCGGGGCCGAGCCCAGGTGCAACGGGCCCTCGTCGACCACACGGCGATCGCCGTGCGCGACGAGCCGTCAGCCGAAGCCCTGCGGGCCCTCGGCATCGAGCGGGTGGTACGGGCCGCCGACCTGGCCTTCCTGACCCAGCCGCCCGACGTGGAACGTGACGGCGCCCTCGGGGTGTGCCTTCGAGCCCCCCAGACCGGTCGTCTACGCCCCGCCGCTCTGGGCCGGGCGCCAAGCTGGCCCGACCAGCAGGCACAGGCCATGGCCGACGCTCTCGACGACGCCGCCCGCTCTACCGGCCTGACTGTGCGGTTCGTGGCCCTCGACGCCACCCACGACGGTCCGGTGCACCGCCAGGTGGCCGAACGGATGGCCACCCCGGCCCAGGTTCTGGAACCGGGCCTCGACGGGGTGGTGGCCACCCTGGGCCGCCTCGAGGCCGTCGCCACCATGCGCTACCACGGTGCCGTACTGGCCGCCGCCGGGGGCGCCGCGGTGGTGGCCCTCCCCTTCTCGCCCAAGCTCCGGTCGCTGGTGGGCGACCTGGGCCCGGGAGCGTGCGTGCTGGCCGCCGGGGCCGACACCATGGAACCCGGGTTGGCCGACGCACTGGCCAAAGTCCTGGCTGGACGTGATCGCCTCGCCGAGGCCGTGGAACGCCTGCGGACACTGGCCGGACGCAACGTCGACGTGCTGGACGGCCTCTTGGAGGCCTCGTGACTGGCCAGCAGCGCCGAATGGTCCTCCGGACGCTGTGGCTGCTGGTGGTAGTCGGCTTGGCTGTCTGGCTCACGGCCACCCGTTACGACGCCCTGTGTGATCTGGTCTCCGAGCTGCGACCGGGCCCACTGGTGCTTCTGGTGGCCGCCTCGTGCCTCCTGCTGGTGCCAAACGCCGCCTTCTGGACGCTGGCCCTCCGGTCCATGGGTCAGTCGCCCCGCTACAGCGTGGTGCTCCACGCCTCGGCGCGGGCGCTGCTGGCCCGCTACCTCCCCGGCGGGATCTGGTACGCGGCGGGACGGGCCGCACTGCTGCGGCACCACGGGATCAGCGCACCGGCGTCGGCCACGGCCGGCGGGCTGGAACTGGCTCTCGGTGCACCGGTCGCCGTGGTCGTCGGAACGGTCCTGCTGGCCGCCGCCGGCGAGGCCCCGGCGTGGATGGCGGTGGTCGCCGTGCTGGCCCTGGTGGCCGTCGTGGGCCTCGGCGGGGCCACCATCGGCCGCCTCGTGACCCACCGGGTTCGCCGACGCGGCGGCGAGGCGGCGGCAGTCCCTGGGATCCCCACGCTGGCACGCCTGACCGCCGTGCTGGTCGGCTACTGGCTGGCCATCGGCACCCTGTTCTGGGCCTACCTCGAAGTCGTCGGCTCGACGACGATTGCCTGGCTCGACACGGTGGGGGCCTTCGGCGTGTCGTGGGGCGCCGGGTTCATCGCCCTGTTCGCCCCCCAGGGACTCGGGGTGTTCGAGGGGACGCTGGTCGCCGTCATGGACTGGGGCGCCGAGGCCGTGCTGCTGGTGGCAGGGTTCCGGGCCGTCCTGCTGGTCCGGGATCTGCTGATCACCGTGGTGGCCGAGGTGGTGGCACGCCGTGGCCGATCCGGGAGCTAGCTCCCCTCCGGCATCTCGTCGAGCATCCGGACCAGCACGTCGACCACCTCGGCGGCCGGCCGTTCGTCACCCGTCCTGGCAGGTCGACGCCACTTCTGCGGATCGGCCAGGAAGGCGTCCACCTCGGCCGGGTCGTACCGGCTGACCAGCACGTTCTCCCCCACGCCGTCGTGCCGCTCGGTGCGGTCCCGCCACAGCAGGGTGGGTACGCCCAGGCGGGCGCACTCCTCCTGGATGGACCCTCCGTCGGTGATGACGAACGGGGCGGCGGCCAGCATGGTCACGAACTCGTCGTAGGGCACCAGGTCGGTGATGACCACACCGGTGGCCTCTACGGCGGCACGACCGCCCCGCCGGGCCAGGACGCCATCGGTGGGCGGGTGCACGGCGAAGGTCACGTCCGACCCGGCCCGACCCAGCAGGTTCAAGAAGCCGTCGAACCGGTCGGCGCGGTGCAGGTTCTCGACCCGGTGCATGGTGGCCACCACCGGACCCGACCCGGGTTCCACGTCGCCTAGAGCGTCGCGCAGAGCCTCCAGGCCCGTGTTGCCTGACGTCTCCACCGTGCGCTCCGAGAGGCCCATCGCCGCAAGGTTGGCTGCCGAACGGGCATCGGGGGCCAGGCACACGGCGGCCCGACGCATGACCAGCACCCGGATGGCCTCCTCTGGGAACGGATGCCCGAAGCTGCCCGACCGCAGCCCGGACTCCAGGTGGACCACCGGCAGGCCGGCACGCCTGGCCATGAGGGTGGCCAGCAGGGTTGACGGGGTGTCGCCGTGCACCAGGCAGACGCCACCACGGTCCCCGAACACCCGGTTTCGCAGGCCACGGCCGGAGACCAGCAGACCTGCCATTCGCAGAGCCCACCGGACGGCGGCCGGCAACGAATCGGCGTCCCGGTCGCCTCCCAGGCGGACGTCGGGTTCTCGCACGCCGAGGCGACGGCGCAGACCGGGGAGGTAGGCCCCGTGCTGGCCGGTCTCGACCAGCCGGTAGGGCAACCCCCGGTTCTCCAGTTCGCGCAGCACCGGTGCCACCTTGATGGCCTCGGCCTTGGTTCCCCACACCACGTGGACCAGCGGCCCGTCGGCCGGTGCTCCGTGAGGGGTGGTTTCGCGTTCCATCGACACAGATGGTGCTACACGGAGGCCACCGAAGGTGAACCACTCCCGGTCGGGCCCCCGCCTACCCTGTCACCGGTCCCGATCGACGGGACGTCCTCCATCGATGACCACCCCCACCGAACCCTCCACCGACGGGCTCTTCCCGATCGGTCGACCCACACCACTGGGCGTCTACCTGCGTGACCTGTGGGCCCGCCGGGACTACATCGTCCAGGTGCCGCTCAACGACCTGCGTTCTCAGAACGCCCACACCTTGCTGGGCGGCGCATGGCTGGTGCTCAACCCCCTGCTCCAGGTAGGCGTCTACTTCCTGGTGTTCGGCGTGATCATGCCCATTGACCGGGGGGTGGACAGCTATCTGGTCTTCCTGACCCTCGGCGTGTTCGCCTTCCACTACTCCCAGCGGATCATCAGCGACGGCGCCCGGTCGATGGTGTCGTCCATGGGTCTCATCCGGACCCTGCGCTTCCCTAGGGCCACTCTGCCGCTGTCCAACTCGGTCGGCCAGGCCGTCGCCTTCGGTCCGGTGTTCGCGGTGATGCTGGTCGTCGTCGTGGCCCACGGCAACGCACCGACCGCCCGCTGGCTGCTCCTGCCCGTGCTGTTCGCCCTGCAGTCCCTGTTCAGCTTGGGTGCCAGCTTCGCCGCCGCCCGGTTCAACCACCTGTACCGCGACCTCGAGAACCTGCTGCCGTTCGTCTTCCGCCTGCTGTTCTACGTGTCGGGCGTCCTCTACTCGGTCGACCACTACGTGGACGACGCCTTTCTGCGGGGCCTGTTCGCCCTCAACCCGATGTACGTCTACGTGACGGCCTGGCGGTGGGTCATGGTCGGCGGACCGGCCACCGTCGTGGAGGCAGCGGCCGCCGTGGCCTGGGCGCTGGTGGCGCTGGTGGCCGGGTTCGCCGTGTTCCGGGCCGGCGAACAGACCTACGGGCGGACCGGATGACCGAGTTGGCGCTGCGCTGCGTGGGCGTCGAGGTGACCTACACCATCCGGTCGCACCGCCCCCTCATCCGCGACCTGCTCCGTGGACAACGTCCGGCTGCCCAGCAGGTGCACGCCGTGCGGGGCGTGACGTTCGACGTCCACGTGGGCGAGAGCGTGGGCGTGGTCGGCCCCAACGGCTCGGGCAAGACCACCCTTCTGCAGGCCACCACCGGCCTCCTGGCCGTGTCAGCCGGCGAGATCCTGGTCAGGTCGGTTCCGGCCTTCCTGGGTGTACAGGCCGTGCTGCGCAACCAGTTGACGGGTCGACGAAACATCGAGGTCGGCCTGCTGGCTCAGGGTTTGGAACGGGCCGCCGTCGACGACCTGGTTCCGGCGGTTGTCGAGTTCACCGGGCTGGGTGACGCCATCGACATGCGGATGGAGACCTACTCGTCGGGCATGCGGGCCCGACTGCACTTCTCGGTGGCCACTGCCACCTCGCCGGAGATCCTGCTCATCGACGAGGCACTGGCCGTCGGCGACCGGGCGTTTCGCGAGAAGAGCGCCCGGCGACTCGACGAGCATCGGGCGGGTTCTGGAACGGTGCTGCTGGTCAGCCACGACCTGGGAGAGATCCGACGATCCTGTGACCGGGTGATCTGGCTGCAGGGCGGCCGAATCGTGGCCGACGGGCCGACCGGTGAGGTACTGGCTGCCTACGAGGCGTCCTGAACCGACCGGTTGCGTCCCGCCGAGCGGGGCGGCCCGATGAGGAACCCCGTGCCCCACGCCAGGTGCATGGTCGGAAAGGCAATCAGGAGGCGGGCCATGGTGCCCGGACGGTCGCCGACCACCAGCGACGCCCCCGCCACGACAGCCAGGTAGCCGGCAGGCAGAATCAGAGTTGGCAGCCACCACAGTCCGCCGACCAGGCCCACCGCCACGCCGACCGTGGCTGCCGGAGCGGCCAACTGCCGCCACCGGAGCGACCTCGGGTGACGGCGCAGCACCACCCGCTTCCAGCGTCCGTAGCCGAAGAACTGGCGGGCCAGTCCGGCAACCGAGCCGCGGGGCCGGTAGGCCACCCGTAGCGCCGGGTCGAACCACACCTTCCCCCCGGCTTCACGGAGTCGCCAGTTCAACTCGTAGTCCTGGTTGCGAACCAGCGATTCGTCGAACGACCCGACCGCCTCGAGAGCGACACGCCGGAACACCCCGAGGTACACGGTGTCAACGGGCCCCTCGGGGCCGCCGCGGCGGTAGCGGGCGTCGCCGGCACCGAAGCCCGACGCCATGGCCCGGCCCACCGCCACCTCCAGTGGCGTGGTCCCCCGGGGGTCCTGGATGCCCCCCACGTTGACGGCCCCCGTTCGCTCCAGCGTCTCGACAGCCCGGGCCACGTAGCCCGGCGACAGTTCAGCGTGGCCGTCGACCCGGACCACCACCGGCGCCGAGGTGGCCCGGATGGCGGCGTTCAGTCCGGCCGGCGTGACGCCCGCCGGGTTGTCCACCACCGTCACCCGCGGGTCGGCGGCGGCCAGTCCGTCGGCCACCTCGCGTGTCCGGTCGGCCGACGGTGCCGCAGCGATGCAGACCTCGATCGTTCCGGTGAACTCCTGGGCCAGCACCGACGTCACGGCGTCACCCAGCGTGGCCGCCCCGTCCCGTACCGGCAGCACGACGGCCACGTCGGGCACCGGAGAACCAGCTTCCTCACCGGGCATCGGCTGGTCCGACATTGGCAGGTCGGCCCTCAGCTGCCCGGTCGGAACAGCACCAGCACCGTCCGGGCCAGGATCTGGAGGTCCAGCACCGGCGACCACGAGACCAGGTACTGGAGGTCGTGGCCCAGTTTGTAGGCCGGATCGGTGTGGTAGCCGGCCCGCACCTGGGCCAGGCCGGTGATGCCCGGGGCGATCTCGTGGCGCCGGCCATAGCCCGGCAGAGCCGCCTCGAACTCGAGGATCCGCTCGGGTCGCTCGGGCCGGGGTCCAACGAGGGACATGCGGCCCTGCACCACGTGCCACAGCTGAGGTAGCTCGTCGAGCCGGGTCCGACGCAGCCAGCGGCAGCCGCGCACCACACGGGCGTCGTCCGCTACAGCCAGGCGGGCCGTGCCGTCGGCCTCGGCGTCGTGGTGCATAGTCCGGAACTTGGCCATCGTGAACGGCTCCCCGTGGCGCCCCGTCCGCACCTGGCGGTACAGCACCCCGCCGCCGGCCACCAGGCGAACGTAGGTGGCGAGAAGGGCCACCACCGGCACCACCACCGGGACGGCCGCCAGCAGCACGACCAGCTCCACCAGGCGCTTGAGGCGCACCTGGTGGGTGCGAAGAGCCCGAGCACGGATGGCCACGTACGGCATACCGCCGATCTCGCGCACGTCACGCAGGCCAAGCAGGGCGGTGGTCGCCGTGACCCGCAGGTACACGCCCCGACCCGAACGGTCGAGGGCGGCGAGCGGCTCGGGCATCACGTCACCCAGGGACACATCGTCCACGAACACCACGTCGGTGGCCCGGTGCTCGTCGGCCCGTGCCGCCACCCCGGCACCCACCGGAACCCGGGCCACCACGACCGCGGTCCGATCGGTCTCACCCAGATGGGCGGCGGCCCGCTCCGTCTCGTCAGTCGACCCGACCAGCAGCACGCTCGGCGGACCGAACCGTCGGGACCGCAACTGGCGTGACAGGACCCGGGTGCCGGTGGCCACCAGCACCACGCCCACGCCGATGGCCGCCAGGTTGGCCCGGGGGACGGCGTAGCGGCCCGTTGGCAGCACCAGCACGAACCCGACGGCCAGAGCGACCAGGGTCAGGCCGACCACCCTGGCGAACCACATCCGATGGCCCAGCCGGGCCTGCTTCTCGTATAGCCCGCCGAAGTAGAACGTGACCTGGAGGATCGCCGTCAGGGCCACCATGCCGGCCGTCAGTTCGCCCGGGTCAGGCCAGTCGGTTCCGAAGCGGGCCACGGTGACTGCCACCACCACGAACAAAATCCCCACGGCATCCAGCGCGTACAACCAGCGGAAGCCGACCCGCCACAGACGCACGTAGCACCGGCGCAGGAACGGGCCCGAGGACGTCGACTCCGGTTCCGGCGGGTAGCCCGGTTCGTAATCCGGTTCGTAGTCCGGGATGGGGGTGGGTGGCTTGGTGTTCATCGAAGGATCCCGATCAGCGTAGAAGGCAGCCACCGGCGCCCCGCCCCACCGGTGCGCCGGGGCGCCCCCGGCCGCCACGGGGCCGACCGGTAGGCTCGGTCGGTGCCCCTCCCCCGGCTACCGCGGTCGCGCCGCGACCTCCACGCGCTCCTCCCGGTGGACCTCCTGGTCAACCTCACCTTGCGGGACCTCCGGTCCAAGTACAAGCGTTCGGCGTTGGGCTGGACGTGGTCGGTACTCAACCCGGTGGTCGCGGTGGTCGTCTACTCGGCCGTCTTCTCCGTGTTCCTGCGCATCGAACCGTCGATCGGCGACCCCAGCGGCCTCCACTCCTACGCCGTGTTCCTGCTCGTCACCCTGTTGCCATGGCAGTTCCACGTGACCAGCCTGACCGAGGCCACCCGGGCCATCACGGCCAACGCCCCGCTGGTCACCAAGATCTACTTCCCACGCTGGGTGCTCCCCACCTCGTCGGTCTTGGCCCGCTTCTTGACCCTGCTGGTCGAAATGACGGTGCTGCTGGTTCTCATCGCCGTCCTCCAGGGCCACGTGGCCTTCCAGTGGATCCCGGTGCTGGTGCTCCTCATGGCCCTGCAACTGCTGTTCACCATCGGGCTGGCGCTCATGATCAGCGCAGCAAACGTGTACTTCCGTGACGTCCAGCACTTCCTCGGTGTGGCGCTGGCCCCGTGGATGTTCCTGACACCCATCCTCTACCCGCTCAACATGGTCCCGGCTGACCGGGAGTTCCTGGGCGTCGGCTACCGGACCCTCTACCAGTTGAACCCGATGGTGTCGTGGGCCAAGGCCTACCGGAACGTTCTCTACGACCTGAGGTTCCCGTCAGCCGAACGGTGGCTGGCCATCGTGGCCGCCACAGCCATCGTGCTGGTAGCCGGGTTCCGTGTGTTCAACCGGCTCGAGCCCCGCATGGCCGAGGAGGTGTGAGCATGGCGCCACCCACCGGCACGGCGGTGCACCTCGAGGGTCTAGGCAAGCGGTTCCGCCTCACCCACGACCGGAACTGGACCCTCAAGGCCACCATGCTGGCCGGCCACCGCACCCGCTACGAGGAGTTCTGGGCCCTGCGTGACCTGGACCTGGAGATCCCCCATGGTTCGACCTTCGGGATCATTGGCGGCAACGGCTCAGGCAAGAGCACCCTGCTGAAGGTGCTGGCCGGGATCCTCCGCCCCGACGAGGGCACGGCGACCGTCGACGGTCGCCTGTCGGCCCTCCTGGAACTGGGCGCCGGCTTTCACCCGGAGTTGACGGGCCGCGAAAATGTGTACCTGAACGGCGCCATCCTGGGCTTCACGTCAAGGGACATCCGTCGGCGCTTCGACGACATCGTGGGCTTCGCCGAGCTGGACCGCTTCATCGACGAGCCGGTACGCAACTACTCGTCGGGGATGTACGTCCGCCTGGGATTCTCGGTGGCCATCCACGTGGAACCGGAGATCCTGCTGGTCGACGAGGTGCTTGCCGTGGGCGACCACTCGTTCCAGCGGCGCTGCCTGGACCGGTTCGCCCAGCTGAAGGCCGAGGGCCGCACCATCGTGTTGGTCAGCCACGACCTGGACATGGTCAGCTGGCTGTGCGAGCGCACGGCATGGATCCAGAACGGTGCCCTGCAGACCGTCGGTCCGTCACCCGAGGTCATCAACAGTTTCCTGGACGGCGCCAACGAGCCGGCACCGGGCACCCCGACACCTGGCACCCCGACACCTGGCATTCAACGCCGGTTCGGAGGGCTGGGCGACGACGACCTGGTCCGGGCCGTCGACCTGGTCGACCCCAACGGGCATCGGATGGACCGGGTCGGATCGGGCCACCCGGTGCGATTCCGGGTCCGGGTGGACGCCGGGCGGGCCGACGAACCGCTGACGGTGGCCCTCGGGTTGTACCGGTCCGACGGAACCCACGTGGCCAGCATCAACTCTGGCGCGGAGGCCCGCGGGCTCGTTCCCGAAGAGGCCCCTGGAGGCAACGGTGCCGGCACCGTCGAGGTGGACTACGCCATAGACGCCCTGGCCGTGCAACCCGGCACCTACGAACTGTCGGTCGCCCTCCACGATGCGTCGATGCGCAAGGTGTTCGAGCGCCACACCCACCTGATTCGCTTCGAGGTGGAACCCAGTGGTGGCGACCACCAGAACGGCCTGGTGGCCCTCGGTGGCACCTGGTCGGCCCGATCGGTGGACGCCCAAGCGACGGGCCCCCGATCAGATGACCCCGGATCGGACGGCTCGTGAGCGACCGGCGCTGGCGAGATGGCGCCGAGGACCGGATCACCGCTGTGCTCCGCGACGCCACGGATCGATCCAGCGCGTCTGACGAACTGGCCGCCCACATCGACGACTGGCCGACCCGCTACCACTTCGGTCGGGCCCGCACCAACCTCCTGCAGCCGTTGCGCGTCGGAACCGGGGTCCGGATCCTGGACGTTGGAGCAGGCAGCGGAGTGAATAGCCGGTGGGCGGCCGAGCAGGGAGCCAGCGTGGTGGCCGTCGAGGGCGACGGACTACGGGCCGAGGCCGCCGCGCTGCGGTGCGAGGACCTGGACGTCGAGGTCCGCCACTGTGCGGCCACCGACGTCGTTGACGACGACGGCTTCGACCTCGTGCTGTGCGTCGGGGTGCTGGAGTACGCAGGCCACGAACCCGACCGTTTCCTGGCCCACCTGGCCGCTCTGGTGCGCCCCGGCGGCGCCCTGGTGGTGGCCATCGAGAACCGGTTCGGCCTCGCCTACTGGTTGCAGGCCGACGAGGACCACCTCGGACTGCCGTTCGTCGGCCTGGAGGGTTACCCACCGGTGGCCGCAACCGGCGCCACGGCCACCGTGCGCACCTTCTCACGCCCCGAACTGGCCGGGCACCTGACGGCCGCCGGCCTGACCGCCCAACGCTGGTACCAGCCGTTCCCCGACTACAAGTTGCCCACCACCGTGTTGACCGACCGGTGCTACGACCAGCCCGACGCCGTCGACCTCGTCGACCAGTTGGTCGGTCCCCCCATCGACCGCAGTCGCATGGGCGGGCGGGTGTCGGCCGATGAGCGGGCCATCCACCGGCAGGTCATCGGAGCCGGTCACGGAGCCGACATGGCCAACTCGTTCCTGGTGGTGGCGGCCACCGACGACACTGCACTGGACCGCCGCTCCGACGGCGACGCCCTGGCCTGGCGGTTCACCGGCGACCGACGGCGTGCCCACCTGCGTGTCCGGCGCCTCACCGATGACGGTGTCCGGCGCATCGACCGCCGGGCCACCCACTTGGTCGACACGGCCACTGGGGACGACCGCTGGCTGGTCCTGCGTTCGCCGGGAGGGGCAACCGACGACTACACACCGGGACCCAACCTCGAGCAGGTGGCCCTGGACCGGATCCGTGCCGGAGACCTGACCGGGGTGCGGGTCGTGCTGGCCGCCTGGTCGGCAGTGGCCGACCGGGATGCGGTACACCGCACGGTGTCGGACGCCGAAGCCCATCCGTTCCTGTCGGCCGGTAGCCGGACCGTGCTGCCCGGCGACCACCTGGACCTGGGCCTGGACAACCTGGTGGGCCCGGTCGACCGCCCGGACGAGTTGCGTTTCGTGGACGACGAATGGGAGGCGACGGGTGGCGTGGACCGCCATCTGGTGGCTGTCCGAACCTGCTGGAAGCTGGCTGCCACCCTGGTGGCCGGCGGGACCCGCCATCCCTGGCCTACGTCGACCACCGTGGACCGACTGGCCGACAAACTGTGTGCCCTGCTGCCCGACGGCCCTCCGAACGCCACCGTGGACCACCTGCACTTGGCCGAGGCGTCCCTGAGAATTGAGGCCATGGGCGGCGACCTGGCCACCCATGTGGCCCAGCTCCGGGCGGTGGGCCGCCGCAGCGTGGCCAACCCGACAGTGGGCAGCGGTGGACGATCCCCTCTGGGTCGACGCCTCGCCGCCCTCAAGCGGCTCCCCGGCGGTGGACGCCTGGCCGACCTGGTCCGACGCCTGCGCTGAGCGGCCCCGACCGGCTGTCGATCAGCGCACGTAGAACCGGCAGACGGGGTCCTCGGCCACCCTGACGTACCCGGCAACGAGCAATACGTCGGCCACCTCGTCGCCGCCTCCCGGCGTGAGGCAGATCGCGTCCGGTGACAACACCTCAACGGCCTGGGCTACGGCGTCGGCCCCCCACTCGGCATGGCCATGCGACAGGGCGTGCGACAAGGTCAGGCGATCCATGGCATGGAAGTCGGCTCCCGCGTGACGCCCCTGCAGGTACGACGACCGGGGATTGACGGCCCGCACGTCTACGCCCAGTACGGCCACCGCGAAGTCCACGTCCTCCGGACCGGCCACCGTCCCGCCAAACGGCGCCAGGGAACGAAGGGTGCGGGCACTCTCCACCTCGGGGCGCGGCAGGTCGACTACCGGCGGCCACACCAACTCGGTTCCCCGGTTGTCCCCACTGGTAATCGGTGTGCCGACGACCAGCAGGGCGGCCAGCAGTACCACCGGAACCATGGCCGGGGCGGCCCTCACGCCGGGACGTACCGCGGTCAGAACCAGGCCCACCATGGCCGGTAACGGCAACACCCAGAGGGTCCTCCAGGCCACGGCGTCGGCTTCGCCGGCGGCATCAAGCACGTCAAGTACCCCGGGGGCCAGAAAGGCCCCGAAGACCACCACCGGCCCGGCCAGCAGCACCAGACGTGAACTCCGGGGGCCCACCACAGCCCAGGCGGTCAACGCTGCCCCGAGGGCCAAGAACGCCGGAAGGCCGTCGCCGAACACCATTCGCAGCACGGCCACCGGCTCGGTCCCGCTGTCAAGCAGGCGGCCCACGTCGAGGAAGGCCAAGGTCGCGCCGACGTCGCCGAGGCGTTGAGGATCGGCGGCCAGGGCGTACAGGCCGGCCAGCAACGCCGGCGTCACAGCGGCCGTCGCCCCGACGATACGGCGGAGATCACCGCTGTCCCAGGCGGCGGCCCCGACCGCGGCCAGCACGACCGGCGGGGCGATCAGCACCGACGACGAGGTGAGTCCGAGGCCGGCCACCACGCCGGCGGCCACCATCCACAGGTGACGGCGTCTCCCACTGCGCCCGTAGGCCGACCCGTGGTGCCAGAGGGTGGGTACGACGATCAGCAGGAAGACCGCCTTGCCCTGCCAGGACCTGCCGGCGAAGAAGTTGCCGAACGAACCGTGGACGGCACCGTCCAGCACCAGAAAGGCCGTACCGGCCCACGTGGCGGCCGCCGCGGACCTCGAACCAAGACCCCGTAGAAGCCGCCAGGTGGCCAGTACGGCCAGGGCGGCCACCAGCGGGCCGAACCCCAGATGGGTCAACCCGACCGCCGAGACCCGACCGGCGGCCGCTGCGCTTCCCAGCAGGGCTTCGACCGAGGTGGCCAACGCGGCGGGTCGCTCAACGGGCAACACGTCATCGCTGAAGATGGTGTCGCGGTCTGGAAAGGCCCCGTCGTGGGCGGCCACCCAGGCTGAACGGTTGACTACGAACACGTCGTCCTGATCGGGCCGGACCATGGTCAACGACAGCAGGGCAGCCAGGGCGGCCAGCAGCAGGACCGACAGGGCGGCGGTGCGCGACGTGCGGTACAGGACGGCCCGAGCCGTCGTGGCGGCCGTCGGACCGGCCGCCCGTATGGCCCGGACCGCTACGCCCAGTACCCCTAGGAGGCCCAACCAGACCACCGGCCACCAGAGACCGTCCACGTCGACCACGGCCAGCAGGCCGGCCGCGGCCAAGCCTGGAAGTAACGGCCAGCGCGACAGGCGACCCGCGGAGCCCGGCCCGGCGGGTAAAGCCCACCCGTCTCCCCGACCAGCTACCTGTCCGGCATGCGGTCGATTCCCGGATGCCCGGGCGGCTGCACCCACCGCAGCCAGCACCAGCACCAGCAGCCACGCGCCGAAGGTCGCGTCGCGCCCCACCCCGGTCAGGCGGCCCAGGTGGAAGAGCACCGTCCAGACGGCCAGGGCCATCATCACCAGATCGAGGGTCCGGTCGGCCCGGCGGGCAATGGTGTCGCCGGCGTCGACGTGCACGGTCAGGACCCTGCCCCGGCGACCAGTTCGGCCACCGCGTCGAGGTGGTGGCGAAGGCCCAGGTGGCCCATCGACCGGAGCACCCCGTTGTCCAGCGCCGAGAACTCAGGTCGGGGGGCCGGCGACGTGCCGTCCAGCCCCGGGTCAGATCGGGCCTCGATCCGGTCGGGATCGCGACCGGTGGCCACGGCCACGTGCTGGGAGAACTCGAACCACGTGGTTGCGCCACTGTTGGTGGCGTGCACCGTCCCGGCTACCCGCTGGTCCACCAGGTCGACGATCACCGGGACCAGGTCGGCCACGAAGGTCGGGCAGGCCCGGCGCTGGTCGCCCATCTGGATCGTCCCGTCGCCAGCCAACGCGTCCAGGAGGTACTCCACCATTCCGGAGGCGTCAGCGGGTTGCAGCCAACTAGTCCGTACCACGGTGGCGTCCGGGCCGGCCGCCAACTCGCCGGCCAGTTTGGACGCCCCGTAGATGCTCAACGGGCCCGTCGGGTGGTCCTCGGGGTAGGGCTCGGTCGCCCGTCCGTCGAACACGAAGTCGGTGGAGATCTGGACCAGGTGGGCTCCCACCGTCTCGGCGGCCTCCCGAAGGTGGCCCACCGCCCCGCTGTTGATGCGTCGGGCCCGGTCGGCGTCGCCCTCGCAACCGTCGACGTCGGTCCACGCCGCACAGTTCACGATCACCGTCGGCCGGTGGGTCCGCACGGCGGCGTGCACGGCCTGCCGATCGGCCACGTCGAGAGCCGGCCGGTCAAGGCCCACGACCGGCTCGGCGCCCGACCCCCGGTCGGTGAATCCGGCGACCATGGCTCGCCCAAGGCGACCACCGGAGCCGGTCACCAGAACGGTCACCGGGCATCCCCCAGCAGGGGCTCCCACCAGTCCTGATGGTCGCGGTACCACGCCACGGTCTCGGCCAGGCCCTCGTCGAGGCTACGCGTCGGAGCCCAACCGAGGCTGCGGATCCGGGTGGTGTCCACCGAGTAGCGGCGGTCGTGCCCGGGACGGTCGGCCACGTACTGGACGGCCGACTCGTCGGCCCCGCATAGGTCCAGGAGTCGACGGGTCAGGTTCAGGTTGTCGACCTCGGCGCCCGCCCCCACGTTGTAGACGGTGCCGGCCTCGCCATCGGTTAGCACCCGCTCCAGAGCGGCACAGTTGTCGTCCACGTGACACCAGTCGCGGACGTTGCCTCCGTCGCCGTACAGCGGCACCCGGCCGCCACGCAGTAGGCGGGTCACGAACAACGGGATGACCTTCTCCGGAAACTGGAAGCGCCCGTAGTTGTTCGACGACCGGGTCACCACGACGGGAAGCCCGAACGTCTCGTGGTACGAGAGGGCGATCAGGTCAGCGGAGGCCTTCGATGCCGAATAGGGCGAACTGGGGGCCAACGGATCCCCTTCGACGAACGAACCCTCCCCGATGGAGCCGTACACCTCGTCGGTTGACACGTGGAGCACCCGCCCGACGCCGACCTCCATGGCCACCCGGCACACGGTTGCCGTGCCGCCGCAGTTGGTGGTGACGAACCGGTCCGGGTCGACCAGCGACCGGTCCACGTGGCTTTCCGCCGCGAAGTGGACTACCGCGTCGTGGCCCGGCATGACCATCGACAGGGTCGAGGCGTCACACACGTCGGCGTGGACGAACCGGTAGCCGGACCGACCGTCCAGGCCCGCCAGATTGGCCGGGTTGCCGGCATAGGTGAGGGCGTCGTAGACGGTCACCTCGTCGCCGCGGGTCACGGCCCGGTGGACGAAGTTGGCACCGATGAATCCGGCGCCCCCGGTCACCAGGAGACGCACCTCAGCGCTCCACGTAGACGGGTCGCCGGTCGTCGGAAAGATCGTCCCGGTTCGGGTTGGCCCGGTCGCGCGCCGACAACACCGGGTCGGCCACCACCCAGTCGGCACCGACGGCCGGGTCGTCCCACGCCACCCCCAGCTCGTCGTCCGGGTCGTAGGTGCCGTCCACCAGGTACGTGAGGGTCAGGTCGGTGAGCGCCGCGAACCCGTGAGCCACCCCGGGCGGGATGTACAGGCCACGATGGCGGTCCGGACCGTCGCCCCCGAGGTTCATCTCGACGGTGGCGCCGTCGGTGGGCGATCCGACCCGCAGGTCGTGAAGCACGACGCGGGCCGTCCCCCCGACCACCACCCAGTAGTCCGCCTGGCGGCGGTGGTAGTGCAACCCGACGAGGGAACCGGCCACCCGGTCGGCCCGGTTGCCCTGCACCATGGGTGCCACGTCACCCAGCCACTCCTGACGCCACGTTTCGACAAATGAGCCCCGGTCGTCGACGTGGACCACCGGGTCGACGACCAGCACCCCGTCGATGGCTGTCACGGCCCTCACCTCAGCCACCGGTGCCCCCCTCCGAACTCCGGGCGTCGACCACCGAATGGTCGCCGAGCAGCACCGACAGGTCTACCCGGTCGCCGCGAGACCCCGTTACCTCGGCCGAGCGGCCCAGGACCGAGCCGGTCAGCCGGTTGAGGTCCGACACCACGGCCCCGTCCATGAGCACCGAGTGCTCCACGGTCGAACCCTCGATGGCGCAGCGGGCGCCCACGGCCACGTAGGGGCCGATCGTGCTGCCACTGATCCGGGCACCGGCAGCCACCACCACCGGACCCACCAGGGTGGAGTCCACTACCTCGGCGTCGACGTCGACCGCCACACGGTCGCCGCCCAGCCGGTCCAGCACCAGACGGTTGCACTCCAACAAGGGGTCCTTCTTGCCGGTGTCGATCCACCAGCCCTCTAGCACCCGGTGCTCCACCACTTCGCCGGCGTCGAGCAGCCACTGGATGGCATCGGTGATCTCCAGCTCCCCCCGCGCTGACGGCTCGATGGCCCGCACCGCCTCGTGAATTCGGGGGCCGAAGAGGTACACGCCGACCAGGGCCAGGTCGGACGCCGGCTCCTCGGGCTTCTCGGCCAACCCGACGATCGTCCCGTCGGGCGCCACGTCGGCCACCCCGAACGCCGACGGGTCGTCGACCCGGGCTAGAAGCAGCCGAGCGGCCGTCGAACCGTCGAACCCGTCGACCACCCCGTCGAGGGAGTCCTCGAACATGTTGTCACCCAGGTACATGGCGAACGGCTCGTCGCCCAGGAAGGGGCCGGCGACGACCACGGCGTGGGCGAGGCCAAGGGGCCGATCCTGGGCGATGTAGGTCACCTTCGCACCCCATCTGCTGCCGTCACCGATGCTGGCCATCACCTCGGCGGCGGTGTCGCCCACCACGATCCCGATGTCGGTGATCCCCACCCCCACCAGGTCGGCCACCACGTAGTGCAGGATCGGAACATTGGCAATGGGGACCAGTTGCTTGGCGCTGGTGTGGGTCAGCGGACGTAGACGCCGTCCACTCCCCCCGGCCAGGATCAGTCCCTTCACCGCGACGAGGGTATCGGGAGGCCCACGGGGCCTCCGGGCGCCTCGATCAGCGTCCCGCCGCCTTGGACAGGCCCACCAGGAAAACGAGGACCCCGGTGGCGACCTGTTGGGCCTGTTGACCGTCCAACGAGAACTCGGCAGCCACCTTCTCGAGGGCCTGCTGGTCCCCGTCTGCAGCCATGTAGGCCGTGGTGACCCGCTCGGTCCCCGTCTGGGCGGGCACCTCGAGCGGGTCCCTCTCGCCGGAAGACAGGCTGAGGAGGAACGCCACCACCCACACGCCGGCCCGCAGGAACTCGGGCACGGTCATCTCGAGATGGTCGGCCGCCTCGGTGACCCGTGCCAGATCCTCGACGGTGAACGTCGAGGTCACCCGGTACTCGTCCACCTGCGGGTCGGGGAAGGCGGTGCCGGCATCGGGCGGCCCGTAGCCGACGCTGAACCAGTTGGAACGAAGGCCGAACTCCCGACGGAAGCGGTCGCCCGACACCACGAAGCGGTTGCCGTCCCGGGCCCGGAGCTCCACCTCGGCGGCCCGACCGCCGTCGTCACCGAAGCCGTCCCTGGCGATCACCTCGATCTCGTACAACGCGCCCAACCCGAAGGCGTCGCCCACCCGCTCGACGTCGATCTCGTCGGTCCACCGGTGCACGGGGTTGATGGACACGTCGTCACCGGCATCGGGCACGCCGGTGAAATCAGCGGTGATGGTGTGGCCGCCGGTGGATGCCGAGAACTCGGTACGGGACACCACGCCGTCCTGCAGGCGAACCATGCCAGCCGTGGAGGCCACCGCGGTATCGGTAGCGGCGGTTTCGTGGTCCCAGCCGTCGGACCCCCGTCGGCTCCGACGCCCCGAGTACACCTGACAACGGATGGTGTCGCATGTCTTGGCGTAGCCGTACCGAACCTCGGCCAGGGCGTACGACCGTGCCGCCACCGCCTGGACCTCCAGGGCCGCCTGGCCGGCACCGCCACCCATCTCCGACCAGACGGACGGCATCTCGCTGGGCACCACCGACCGGAGGTACTGCTCGATGGCCACCCAGTTCACGGTCCGCTGGCGGGCCCCGTAGCGGGCGGCCCGGATCTCGCCCCGGTACCAGGTGGCCGATGTCGGCCCTTCGCAGAGCTGCAGAGTCTGGTCGAGGCCCGAGGTGGCCGTGTCGACCAGTTCGTAGGCCACCCCGTCGGCCGTCGAGGCAATCCCGCCGTTGGCGGCGTGCGCCGAACCGGTCGGCCAGGCCGCGGTGATGCGGGCCACCGGACTTTGGATGACCAGCCCGGTGTCGGTGAAGTCGCCGCCGCACGACGAGCCGGACAGGACGCGGTAGCGGTCGGCGTCGCCGTCCAGCACCAGGCGCACCACCCGGGTCGAGATCACGGTCCACGGCCCCTGGATCCCGCCGACCAGCAACAGGCCGTCGGAGAGGTAGACGGTCGTCGGGTCGCTGTCGTGGGACAACAGGCGAACGCCGATCTCGACGTCGGGGACGATGGTGGGCGTCGTTCCCCCGTAGTAGTGGTCGAGGATCTGGTCTCGACCCCACCCTTCGTCCACCGCGTAGCCGAGGGCCCCGTACTGGCCCATTCCGCGGCCGTGGCCCCATCCGCGACCGTCGACGGTCACGGGGCCGTAGTCCACCGAGTAGATGGGCGGGGCAAACCGACCGGGTATCCGCAACTGCTGGCCGATCGAAAGGAGATTCGCGTCGGTGATTCCGTTGGCCTCCATGAGGGCAGACACCGTCACCCCGTTCGCCGCGGCGATGGCCGACAGATTGTCTCCGGACCGCACGGTCACGATCAACGGTGGCAGGGTGGTGGCCGGCGGCATCGAGCCCGGGATGGTCAGTTGCTGGCCCACCGAGAGCCGATCCGGGTCGGTCAGGTCGTTGGCGTTCATGAGGGCCGAGACCGACACCCCGTGCACCGAGGCAATGGCCGACAGGCTGTCCCCGGGTTGGACGGTCACCACGACCGGCCCGGTGGGGGTCACCGGCCGGGTCGCACCCGGCACCAGTAGCTCCTGGCCGACGTGCACAGTGTCGGGATCGACGATGTTGTTGGCCTGGATCAACGCCGAGAGGGTCACGCCGTACTCCGCAGCGATGCCCGACAGACTGTCGCCGCGCTGCACCACCACGACCATGGTGGGGAGGGTCGTCGGGGTGGCGCCTGGGCCGGGGATGACCAGTCGTTGGCCCATGAAGAGCCGGTCGGCGTCGACGATGCCGTTGGCCGACATGAGCGCCGACACGGTGGTGCCGTGCTCTGCGGCGATCTCCGAGAGGCTGTCACCGGCCTCCACGGTGACCACCACGTCAGCAGGTGCGGGCGACGCTGTGGCCAGCAGGGTCCCCACCAACGCCGCAACCACGACGATCGACCGGAAGCTCGCCGCCCAGAAGACCACAGGTCGGCGGGCTGGAGGCTGAGGGTCGGTCGGCTGAGGGTCCACGTTGCTTCCGTACACGGGTCGTTGGACGTGTGGGAACGCCCCGTTCCGCCCGGTCAGGCGGTCATTGTAGGAGTCGGAACCGTCGTCCGAGGAGCACCGACATGGCGACCATCGAGGTGGACACGGTGGCAAGCAATGCCACCTCCACCCGGAGGAACAGGTCGCTCCCGATAGCCAGCACCATCGGAAAGGCCATGAGACCGACCAACCAGGCCAGGGCCATCCGGCCCTGCCAACGGAGGGCGATCAGTGCCTGGGCCAGGCACAGCACCACCATCAGCACGGCGCTGGAACTGGCCAGCAGGACCATGTCCCGACGGTCGACGGCGAACTCGGCTCCGAAGGCCAGTTCCACGACCCGGTGGCCGACCAGGCCACAGGCCACCACGGCGGCCAGCCCGAGGAATCCGACGAGAGCCAGAAGCCGACCTAGCACGTGGCGGAACTCGTCGAACCTCCGATCGGCGGCCAACGCCGAGAGCCTGGGCAGCAGGGAAGCCTGCACAGCCTGGAAGAAGAACAGAGGCACCCGGGCCACCAGAAGGGCGTTGAGGAACCGGCCTGCCTCGTGGCCTTCGGACGGTCCGGCCAGCAACTCGACAGCCAGTGGGCTGACGTTGAGCACGACGGCCGTGGACACGGAGGCCACCAGCAAGGCACCCATGGCGGGGGCCAGGGCCGCCAGGCCACCCCGACGGTCGACGGTCCCTTCGGCTGCCGGGACCGGCCCGGCCTCGACAGCCGGGTCCGGGCGCGGAG
>Ga0209228_1000519_pt1 | contig 20013 bp, 20 predicted proteins | sample METZYME_3_150m_FD_187547 | JGI IMG/M metagenome (GOLD analysis project Ga0209228, IMG submission 187547) | Marine microbial communities from oxygen minimum zone in mesopelagic equatorial Pacific - METZYME_3_150m (SPAdes) (version 2) | ecosystem: Environmental > Aquatic > Marine > Oceanic...
CCCCAACTGTGTGGGCGACTCCTATAAGGGTGAGAGGCCAATCCAAGTCCAGCCAAATCGACCGATAGGGTCATGGAATGAAAAGGTTGTTCATCGGCGCGCTCTTACTGGTTCTGTTGACAGCGTGTTCTTCTACGTCGAACGCTGAATCCGAGGCGGGGGATAATCGGGCCGCAACAACGACGTCCGGCAAGGAAGTAGCAGATGAGCCAGAGCCAACGGAATCAACATCGGTCGCTAAACCACCCGAATTGGTGCGACTTGAAGATGCCTGGGACTTTGCTGCCTCTAGACCCGGAGCTGATATAGGCCAAGTCTTCCAATTGTTTCGTCTCAAACAATCTCTAGGCCCGAAGAACCTTGCTTGTTACGACCCCGAATCAGGGGATGTTTGTGAACAGATTGTCGAGGCAATCAATGTTGTAGGGCTATCTGAACAGCAACTGACAGTGATTTTAGATTCGTTAGAACTTCCGTATCGAGTCGTTGAACGAGATTGTGAACCATTGATGATTACTGAAGAATTCGTGGCGGGGCGAGTCAACTTTTCGGTCTTTGAAGGTGTCGTTACCGGCTGGGCCTCAGAAGGAGGACAGGGTTTCTGGGACGACGAAAACTGTTGATGACAGTGCCTCTGGGTCGCTAACAAACCTCCAATGGTCTGTTCGTTTCACTTTCGAAACCCGAAGAACTCAGTCTCCGATTTCGAGTTCCACGCGTTCGTCGTAGAAACAGAGCAGTCCGCTGATAGCAGACATTGCTTCAATAGGTGTCTCGTAACTCCACACGACGTCCTCTAGATCGTGGTTATCGAACTTGATACTCCAGTAGTGAGCATCGCCTTTATGAGGGCAATGAGTGACGCTTTGAGACGGGGTCAAAAGCTCCATGTCGACATCCTCACGAGGGAAATAATGTCGAGGGGGAAGGTTTCCTTCTAAGAGCAACTGGACTGATGATGAGCGTGCCACGGTTCTCCCACCGACGCTCACTTGCACCTGATCCTCTACTTCTTGAACCTTTATATGACTTTCCACAACGGTATGTTAGATCGGCCACGCCACTGGGAGACGATCTAAGCGAAAGGGGGAGTGGTTCTGGTGAGGTCACTTTCGATCTACCATCTAGCAGTTCGACTCTGACCGGGCCCAGAAGCTGACAAAAAGCTTCACTCGAACACAGGCAAGATGACGTAGTCAAGATTAGGGATAGTGGGGATAAGGAGAGATAGATGATTCTGGAGCAGTACTACCTGCAGTGCCTTTCTCAGGCCTCCTACTTGATTGGTGATGAGACAACCGGGCGGGCGGTTGTCGTTGACCCACGAAGAGATATTGAAGAATATCTGCGCGATGCTGAACGACTTGGAGTTGAGATCGAACTTGTTCTAGAGACCCACTTTCATGCTGATTTTCTGTCTGGCCATCTGGAGTTCGGGGAGGTTGGCGCTGAAATCGGTTATGGGTCAGCTGCCCGACCTGAGTTCCCTGCGCGACTTTTTGAAGATGGTGAGAGATACTCGCTAGGTCAAGTGACACTTGAAATACTCCATACCCCTGGCCATACTCCCGAATCTGTAAGCATTGCGGTATATGAGACACCTGAATCGGTGAAGCCACACGCCGTGCTCACCGGAGACACCTTGTTCGTTGGAGATGTAGGGCGTCCAGATCTTCTTGTTAGCTCAGGCTGGTCGAAAATTGAACTCGCCGGGATGCTGTATGACTCGATCCACGAAAAGCTGCTCCCTTTGCCCGACGAGACAGTGGTCTACCCAGCGCATGGAGCAGGGTCCGCTTGCGGCAAGAATTTGTCAAGCGACACATGGTCCACCATCGGAGCTCAGCGAACAGAAAACCAGAGTGTTCGTATTCACGATCGAGATGAGTTCGTAGCATCGATAACAGAGGGTCAACCAGTACAGCCAATGTATTTCGCCTACGACGCACAACTCAACGGCAAAGTGCGACCAACAAGAGATCGATCACCACTCCAACACCCAGCGGCACCCGAAATAGAAGCGTTGATCGAAGATGGTGCCGTGGTGTTGGATGTTCGAGACCCTGATACTTATGCCTCCGGACACCTCCCAGGCAGCCTCAACATTGGTCTCGATGGACGGTTCGCTGAATTCGCCGGAAGTGTGATTGATCCCATGACACCAATTCTGCTGTGCGGCGATGATGAACAGATCACAGAAGCGCGGATGCGACTTTCCCGGATCGGATACGACCAGGTGGTTGGAGCAGTTCCGGTCAAAGCAGGTAGAGCTGCAGCAATAACTCAGACCAAACGACTCACCTCAAGGGAACTGCAGGACTTGCAGTCGAATAGTTCAATGGTCACGCTGCTCGATGTCCGAAACCCGGGAGAATTATCTGACGGCGTTATCGAAGGCTCCACACATATTCCCTTAGGTGAATTCACCCAGCGTGTAAGTGAAGTACCCGATGGAGACGAAATTGTGGTCTATTGCGCAGGTGGCTACCGAAGCTCCATTGCAGCTAGCGTGCTCCGTTCTGCACTGCCCGAAGCACGGGTGTCTGACCTTATTGGAGGATTCTCTGCATGGGACGATCCTCAATAAATATCGTATGAAAATATGAGTATCTAAGAGTGCTGCTAGATGCCTGCAACGAACTACGGAGAATGCGGTGGATCAATCAAAAATAGGAGACTTGTCAAAGCGAATTATGGGCGCCTATGAGGGGGCTCTGGTGTCAGGCATGGTTTATCTCGGTGACGAAATGGGTCTCTACCGAGCAATGCATGAACAAGGCCCAATTACAAGCGACGAGGTAGCCAACCGAGCGGGCCTCCACGAACGCTTTGTCCGAGAGTGGCTATCCCTTCAAGCAGCCGCAGGTCTCATTGAATACCAAGGGGATGGCCTATTTTATTTGTCGCCCGAAGCCGGCCTTTTGCTAGCGGAAGAAGACGAGATCCGGTCGATGGCGCGATGGTTCGACAACTTCCCACAGCGGACTGCTCTTCTTTCAGAAATTCCTCGATCCTTTAGGACGGGAGTAGGTATTTCCTGGTCTGACGTCGAAAAGGGGGGCACCTCAGGCAGAGTTCAATGGATGGAACGCCTGCTTCGTCCCTGGTACGAAAAGGTCCTCGTTCAGGAAGTACTTCCAGAACTTGACGGCCTGATAGATGAAATGAATAGCGGCGTGAGTGTCGCAGATGTGGGTTGTGGTAGTGGTGTGGCGATCGTAACGATGGCTGAAGCATTTCCTCAATCAGACTTCCATGGCTGGGAAATAGCACCCCTCGCGCTTGACCGGTGCAGAGAAAATGCGATTCAGGCGAGAGTGACTAACACTTCTTTTCATAACGTCAACGACCATAGGTTGCCCGAAGACGGCAGTTTCTCATTTATTGCGACATTCGATTGTGTTCATGACATGACCTCGCCCGATGAATTGGCCGGCGCCATTTACAAGTCGATGACCCCTGACGGTCGATGGTTGATAGTTGACCCGACAAGCAAAGGCAGCTTGGAAGAGAATATAAAGATGCCGCTGGCTGTATTTGGATACGCGGCATCGGTAGCTGGCTGCCTACAGTCCGCCATGAGTGAACCAGGCGGAGCAGGTCACGGCGTTTTTGGTCTGCCAGCGCCTGCCATGCAAGAACTAACCGAAAGGGCGGGATTTACTCGTTTCCGTCGACTAGATATCGAACACGCGATGAACAGCTATTACGAAGTGCGGCCCTAAAAGAAACGACAGCCCTGAAGGCAATTGCAGCTGCTGAGACTTCGGCACCTGCGACACCATCTGACTACGCTTCATGTAGTGGTGGCGGTCCAGACCAAATATTGATGCTGAGGAGAAACGCTGATGAATGACTCGATGGTTGCACAACAGTCAACTGATGATTCGACTCTTACTCGTGAAGAACCCGATTACGAGGTGGTGGTGATCGGGGCGGGAGTCGGCGGTATCTACCAGATCAAACGACTAATCGACTTAGGGGTAAATGCGACGGTCCTCGAAGGAGACGCTGACCTCGGAGGCACTTGGTATCGGAACCGTTATCCGGGAGCCCGCTTTGATTCTGAAAGTTTCACCTACGGATACTCGTGGGATCAAGAGGTCCTCGACGAGTGGCATTGGAAAGAAATGTTCTCACCGCAGCCTGAGACTCTGAAGTATCTGAACTTTGTTGCGGATAAATTCGCATTGCGAGACCACATGCAATTCAACTGTTATGTCGAGAAGATGGTTTTTGACGAAAATACGTGCGTGTGGGGTTTGTCTCTCAAAGATGGTCGAGAGATCACCAGTCGTTTCGTCCTGACTGCCATAGGGCTGCTTTCCGTACCAACGCTGCCGCGTATAGAAGGAATTGGCGACTACACAGGCAGAGCGTTCCACACATTTGATTGGCCCAAGGAACCACTCGACCTGGAAGGTAAGCGGGTAGCGGTAATCGGCACAGGAGCGACCGCTATCCAACTCATACCCGAAGTTGCCAAGGAAGCAGAACATCTGACTGTTTTCCAAAGAAGAGCTAACTGGGCAGCGCCGCTAAACAACAGCGAAATTTCTGAAGAAGAGATGTCAGAAATCCGGAAGCGGTATGACGAAATTTTTGCCACCTGCGCGAAGACTCCCGGCGGATTCGAACACGAACCGGATCGTCGAGGGTTTTACAGCGTCCCCGAAGAGGAACGACGCGAATTGTGGGACCGTCTGTATGACGGACCGGGTTTTGGAATTTGGCTCCAAAATTTTGTAGAGATTTTTATGGACGAAGACGCAAACGCGGAATTCTCTGAGTACATCGCGGAACGAATCCGCGGACGGGTTGACGATCCTGAATTGGCAGAAAAACTTATTCCCAAAGACCACGGTTTTGGAATACAACGTGTTCCTCTGGAAACCAATTATTTTGAAGCCTACAACCGAGACAATGTGTCATTTGTAGATGGGAGTGAGACCCCGATACAGAGAATTACAGAGACCGGTGTCCAAACCAGCGACGATCACTACGAGTTCGATGTGATCGTCTACGCGACAGGATTTGACGCATTCACGGGTGCATTCGACAGAATCGATATCCGTGGAGTTGATGGCCAATCCTTGCGTGATAAATGGTCTGAAGGGCCGGTGACCTACCTAGGTTTGCTCGTTCATGGCTTTCCGAATTTGATTATGATTTCTGGCCCTCAAACCGCAGCCACCAATTTTCCCCGCGGAGCTGAACTAGCTGTTAACTGGACCACCGAACTGTTGGAACACCTGTGGAGTTCAGACAAGGGTCGGATTGAAGCAACGCTGGCCGCAGAGCAGAGCTGGTTCGACCATGTCGTAAGAATGTACGAACCATTCTTATTGAGAAAGGCTCAAAGTTGGATTACCGGATACAACTCAAACCTAGATGGACACGAGTATGGCAAGACCCGGTACAACATCTATAACGGTGGTGGACCGAAATATGCCGATCGGCTGCAGGAAGAAGCTCAAGAAGGATATGTAGGAGTAAGCATCGAATAGTGCCAACTGCGAGCACTATTCGTAGGTAGTGGAGGTGGCGGGAATCGAACCCGCGTCCCCCGGCGTTTCAATGAGTCTTCTCCGAGCGCAGTCGCTTTGAGAGTTGTCGGGTTGAAAGCTGGTAGCGACCCCAGACCAAACAACCGTATCCGGCTAAAAGTCCCCGCAATCACACCGAAGATGACTGAAGGCAAGCCTCTCAAATGAGGACCACCGCTACCCGAGAGGCTGAGGCAGTGGGGCCGTTACCCGATACCTAAATTAGGCAGCGAGCGCCAGGTCATTAGTTTTGACATTGGCGTTTGTAAATGTTCCGGCTCTTTAACGTGGCTCCGGAGACCACGGCTCGCTTCTCTCATATCAACCGTCGAAGTCGAAACCGATCACCCCCGTGATCTGTCCAGATCAGGGCCTGGACCTTCGTAGTATCGTACCGGCGAGAGTCCCCCAGTAGATGCAAGTGAGAAGTGCTCGTTGGAGCGAACTTCTTATTGCCTAATCCTGACAGGGCGATTTAGCGGTTTCGGCGGGACATCGCTCGGCGAGCTTCAAGGTCACTTTCGCGTTTTCTAATTGCCTGCCTTTTGTCGTATTGGCGGCGGCCTTTTGCGAGAGCTAATTCCAACTTCGCCCGACCATCCCGAAAATAGACAGATAGGGGAATAAGTTGAAGCGGCTCTTGCTCAGTTCGTGCCCGTAGGCGATCGATCTCGACGCGATGCAACAGCAGCTTCCGTGGACGGTCCACAACATGACCATTTTGTGCAGAAGAGTGACTCCAAGGCGAGATTTGCATGCCGAGAATCCACATTTCACGGTTTCGTACCCTTGCGAAAGCGTCAGCTAGTTGTACCGACCCTTCGCGGAGCGATTTCACCTCGCTGCCCTGGAGTACTAAGCCACACTCGTAAGTGTCAAGCAGGTCGTAGTTAGCGCGGGCGCGTCTATTGGAAGCAACAATTTTCCGATCCCCATCGTCGCTACTGCTCATGTGAAGAAGGGTATCGGTACACCGCCCGGTGTTGAATCGCCGCCGAAGCACAGGACTGGTAACTACGCTCTCAACGAATGGGAAACCTCACCGTATGAATACTGAAATGAAAGTTCGCGTATGGCTACCCACTGTCCTTCGTGTGCATACCGGAGGTGAATCACGTGCCATGTTGAGTGGCTCAAATGTGGATCAGATTTTGATCCAATTGGTTGGTCTCTATCCTGCGCTTCGAACCCATTTATTTGACGACCATGGAATGCTGTACTCGTTCATAACCATTTTCCGAAACGAAACAAATATCCGCGATTTACGGTTCTTGGAGACAGAACTTAGTGATGGCGACGAGGTACGAATATTGCCGGCGGTAGCTGGCGGGTAACGCAAAGCCCGCTAAGTCGAACTGCAATTGTTTCTCGGATGAGGCTGGGGCACTGTTTGAAGTCAGAGAGACAATTCTTAGCATCGCTCCCACCGAGACTTAGACGAGCGTAGCCTTAGCTATGTGACGGGACTCTCGCTAACTGTTCTTGGATGTTCTGGAAGCTACGCAGCTGCAGGCGAGGCTTGTAGCGGATACCTCGTTCAATCCTCCGAGACGAATCTGTGGGTCGATTGTGGCCCTGGCACCCTTGCTAACTTGCAACACAACATTGAACTGGACCAAGTTGACGCCATCGTTGTCTCGCATCACCACCCTGACCATTGTGCGGAGCTTCCGGTCGTGTACAACGCCTACAAGTACTTCACATCTATTTCCGAGATCAGAGTGATATCGACATCTGATGTGAAGCGTGTCACTGATGCATTTCAACCTGATGGAGATAGCAGTGATTTCTTTAATTGGGAAATAGTCGCCGATGGTTCGGTCTCTGAAGTAGGAGACATCTCAATCCGTTTCTCTCAGACTGACCACCCAGTGGAGACTCTCGCTATGCGGTTTAGCTGCGGAGAGGAATCGATTGTGTACACCTCAGATACAGGTCAGAAATGGTCGATTTCCGAATTAGGGTTTGACGCCAATATCGTCTTGGGGGAAGGCACGTTGTTGGATGGCACGGCTGATCCGGCTATCCCACACATCAGCTGCCGACACTTGGCAGCAGAGGCGAACCAAGCGGGAGCGAAACAGCTCATCGTTACCCATGTCCCACCGGGATCAGACCCGTCGAAACATCTTGAGGAAGCATCAGCTGTTTTTGAGGGCAGGGTTGAACTGGCAACCACAGGCCGTACCTTTTCAACCACCAACAACTAAAGGAAATTCAATGCGCGTCGATGGCAGAGCCAATGATGATTTACGTCCCATCTCGTTTGAACGTAATTTCACCGACCAGACCCCAGGGTCGGTGCTTGTGAGCTTCGGCCGTACCAAAGTTCTGTGCACGGTGTCTATTGACGACGATGTTCCACGATGGATGCGAGGTAACGGGGAAGGTTGGGTTACCGCTGAGTACGCGATGCTTCCTGGATCTAGCGGAGAACGCGTTGGCCGTGAAGCGAAAAAAGGAAAACAAAAAGGTCGGACACTCGAAATAGAGAGACTCATCGGACGAGCCCTGAGAGCTGTCTGCGACATGAAGGTTCTGGGTGAACGCGAAGTAACTGTTGACTGTGACGTTCTCCAAGCAGATGGGGGTACCCGAACAGCATCAATTTGTGGTGGGTACGTAGCTCTCCATGACGCGTTTAGTCGACTGGTTGATGACGGAACCTTGAACGAGCATCCACTGGCTGATTATTGCGCGGCGATTTCGGTGGGCATAGTGGGAGAAGATCTCTGTTTGGATCTGCCATACGTCGAAGATGCGGGCGCCGAAGTTGATATGAACGTAGTAATGACAGGTTCTGGAAAATTCGTTGAAGTGCAAGGCACGGCCGAAGGAGAACCGTTCGACAGCGAGCAACTAGATGGTTTACTTCGTTTGGCAGAAAAAGGCATTAACGAGATCATCGATCTTCAACGGTCGATTCTTTCCGAAAACGCAGATTGAAAGCCGTGCGTTTGGTCATGGCTTCAGCCAACGCTCACAAAGCTATCGAGATAGCCGAGATCCTCGCTGGTCATGACATACAGCCACGGCCTCATGATTTAGGAGACATCGTTGAAAATGAAAAAACTCTTGAAGGTAATGCCCGACTCAAGGCCGTTGCGGTGTGCAACCAAACTGGTTCTCCAGCAGTTGCCGACGACACAGGCCTTGAGGTTGATGCGTTAGGAGGCCTCCCAGGGGTGCGGAGCGCACGATTTGCGGGAGAGTCAGCAACCGATGTCGAAAATTTGTCAAAGCTGCTAGATGAGATGCGGAAAGTTCCCGATGGTGACCGCACGGCACGTTTCCGCACTGTGGCGTTAGTGGTATTCCCTGACGGGCACGAAATTTTGGCGCACGGTGTAGTAGAAGGCACCATTACCTCGAGCCCCAGTGGCAGCGGCGGTTTCGGCTATGACTCAATTTTTGTCCCAGACGAAGGCAAAGGGCTGACCTTTGCTGAAATGGAACCAGAAGCGAAGAACATCATTAGCCATCGCGGTAGAGCATTTCGTTCATTAGCGAAGATGTTGGAGGACTGATTACCAGTGGCGTAAATCGATATCCCATCGATCTACGACTTCGCCTTTTGAGACCAGATGAAGCACTTGGTGCTTCGCCATCGTTGGGTCGATATGAGCCGGTACTAGAGAAACCCGATCTCCAACCTTTAATGACCCGTCTGGAACAAGATTCGTATGCTCATCAGAACAAAATAGGATTTCTCCGTCTACCCAACTCGGATTGCCGTGGTCCATTCCTTGAGCTTTCAGACCAGCATCGCAGACAGCGAACTTTTCAGCCACTGACACAATGGTTGATTGCAGGAATAAACCTTGGCTAAAGGGCTGATCGGTTTGTTCGGTATACGCAGTGTCCATTAGCACGTAGGACCCGGCCTGTATCTCATTGACCCAGGTGTTGATTGCATGAGTTCCAGTCCCACCACCGGTTATTAGTTCACCACCAACCAAGCTGTGAGCCTCTAGAAGTCGTTCCATTGCTGCTTTCACCAGTTCGTGACGACGATCGATATCTACTACGCCCATAGCGTGTCCTTCGTAACCCATGACTCCACGAACCGCGATATTTGAAGCGCGAGCCCGGTCGGCGAGTTGAGCAGCTTCGTCAACTTCGCATCCGCAGCGAAATCCGACACGGATATCTATGACGCATTCTCTTATGCCGGCTTCGGCTGCGGCATCGATAGTTGCGTCGCTATCAACTGCAACTGTTATCCGCGCGTTGGTAGCTGCCATTGCTGCGAGCCGGCTTACGTCAACTGTCTCATTTGCTAGAAGTAGATCGTCGCCTAGGCCCGCCTCAGCCAAACCCAAGACTTCGCGACTGGTAGCGCACGTAAAACCTTGATGACCTGCGTCGTGCTGAAGTCGAGCCAGAGCGCTTGTCTTATGGGCTTTGACATGCGGACGCAGCCGATTTCCTGGCAATCGCTTAGCCATCTCAGCGATGTTGGATTGCAGGACATCAACGTCCGCCCACAAAGCTGGGGTCGGAAGCTCATCAATATGCATGCAATGAGCCTACGACGGACCAAGGTGCCGCCGCTGACAGCAGATAACCTCCAAGTTATGTCAGAGCTTCATTCCGCTAGTGCGCTGTCCACTGGAATCCCAGCTGGCCCCGGTGAGATATACAACCGGTTACTTAATGACCGAATCGTTTTTCTTGGTACCGAAGTCGATGATGAAATAGCAAACATCCTTTGTGCCCAGATGCTGTTCTTGGAGGGCCAGGACCGAGAAAAAGACATTTGGTTGTACATCAACAGTCCCGGTGGTTCTGTTACTGCCGGCATGGCTATATACGACACGATGCAGTTTGTCTCGTGTGATGTCGCCACGGTATGTATGGGACTGGGAGCCTCAATGGGCCAGTTCCTTCTAACGGCCGGGGCAGCAGACAAGAGATATTGCTTGCCGCACGCTCGGGTGATGATGCATCAACCTTCAGGTGGAGTGAGAGGACAGGCCTCAGATATAGCGATCCAAGCTGAACAGATGGCGTATATCAAGCGGCTAATGGCTGAACGAATAGCTCTACACAGTGGCCAAGATGTGGATCAAATTCAGATCGATAGCGAACGGGACCGCTGGTTTACATCTGAAGAAGCCAAAGAGTACGGACTTTGCGATCATGTGATCGTTAAACGAGGCGAGATAATTTAGCGTCGCTAAATCTGACTATGGAGCAGGGCTGCAGGTGCGAGCCACAAATGCGGCGAGCTTTGTTACGGAGTCAGATAACTGATCCTCGAATTCCTGTTGAGCGGCTCCAATAGCGGCTGATCGCTCTAATGAGTCTTCGAATTTGGTGTTGTTAACCGCGTTAGTTAACGCCAATAAGAAAGCCGCTACAAGCTCAGCGTCCCTTTGGATTTCATCAGGTGCTTCTTTGGCTACGCGCGCTGCTTGTGCCGCAGTTTGAGTTAAAGCGCCTCTGGTCGCAGCGTCATCTGAAGGGGAGACTTCTGCACTAAGTGCATCGACTTTTTGTAATTCTGCTGAAGCTTCACAAAATGAGGCCTCTTGGCTCGCAGTACTGCAACTGGTAACAACTATTGTCGCGACGATAGCGACAGCACAGCGCAGGGTTGTTGTCACCCCGATTGGGCTTCTGTAGCTATGCGCCGAAGGTCTTGAACTCCGTGTTCAAGACCTTCTTCGTACTTGTACAGAGCACTTCCAGAAACCAACACATTTGCCCCCGCAGCCGCAGCTCCGGAAATCGTTGAAGCCGAAATTCCGCCGTCCACCTCGATGTCGACGTCGTAGCCGCCTTTGTCTATGAGGTTGCGCAGCGCCGTTACTTTGGACTCCATGCTTGCAATGTAGGCCTGGCCGCCGAACCCGGGATTGACTGTCATGACCAACACCATGTCCAACATGTCGAGAACCGAAGCAACTGAATCCAGTGGAGTGGAGGGATTGAGCGCCGCAGCTGGGCTGCATCCAAGATCTCTTATTCGTCCGAGAGTCCGGTGAAGGTGGGAAGTTGTTTCAACGTGGACTATGACCATCTGACAGCCGGCCTCAACGTAGTTAGGAAGCATTTCATCAGGGTTTGTGACCATCAAATGAGCTTCGAACATGACATCCACATGTTCTCGACAAGCTGCAATGACGTCGGGTCCAAACGTCAAGTTGGGAACAAAGTTTCCGTCCATCACGTCCCATTGAATCCGATCAACTCCGGCAGCTTCGAGCGCAACACATTCTTCCCCGAGTCGGGAAAAGTCAGCGGGTAGTACAGAAGGAACGATCTGAATAGGGCGATTCATGTAGTGGACCGTAGTCTGGGATTGATGTCTAAAAGGGTCAACATTTACGATCTAGCTGTTGGAGGCGAAGGAGTAGGCCGTCTAGAGGACGGACGAATCGTCTTCGTGGCTGGCGCGGCAGTTAACGATGAGCTGCAGGTCGAGCTGACTCAAGAGAAAAGTAGGTATGCGCGAGGCAGCATTCTTGAGATAATTTCGGCTGGAGAAGGTCGACGCGAACCCTCCTGTCAGCATGTCGACAGAGGCTGTGGCGGTTGCGACTGGCAGCACTTAACCGAAGACGCCCAGGCGGATGCCAAAATTTCCGCCGTTGAAGATTCACTCGTCAAGCTTGGTTCGGTCGTTGCACCGGACGTCGGATATGTCGCCGGTCCAGCCAAGTCGCATTACCGGACGACCTTGCGAGTCGCCGTTGAGAATGGACGACCCGCATACAGGCGGTCGCGTTCGAACGAGTTAGTCCAAATTGACGACTGCTTCGTTGCTCATCCATTGATGGAAGACATCTTGGCTGAGGGCTTCTTTGCAGACGCCGCTGAAGTCACGATTCGAGTTGGATCACGTACCGGAGATCGATTGGTCATGGGAGAACCTCACGCGAAGAACTTCCGATTACCGGACGACGTCAAGATCGTCGGGAGAAACCAAGCGCGTAAAGGCGCAAGTGCCTACATAGTGGAGGAGGCCGCGGGAATTGATTGGAAGATTTCCGCCCGGTCGTTCTTCCAGAGTTCTCCTGAGGGTGCTGAGATGTTGACCGCACTAGCTGCAGAATGGTTGACGGTGCACGACGTTGGTGAACAGGTTCTAGTTGACCTTTATGCCGGGGTGGGCTTGTTTTCTGGCACTGTCGGTGACTGGTTTGAGAAAGTCACAGCAGTTGAATCTTCAGTTTCGGCTGTTAAAGACGCTATGCACAACCTCGGACCGCAGGTAGCTATCCATCGAACCCAAGTTGAGCGGTGGGTTCCCGAACTTGCCGATGTAGTAATAGCGGATCCGCCGCGCAGCGGACTACGAGCCGAAGGAGTTGACCAGATCCGCAAGACCGAGGCACCGCATGTTCTTCTCGTTTCTTGTGACGCTGGCGCCCTTGGAAGAGATGCATCTTTGATGATCGCAGCGGGATATGAACTCGACCAAGTCGATGTTGTAGATATGTTTCCCCAAACGAGCCACGTCGAAGTTGTCTCAGGGTGGATACGCAGTAGCTGAGTAAAAAAGTTTTGGCGCCCACTTAGTGGGCGCCAAAGTTCACTGTTGATGAAGTGCGGTTAGCTCAACCGTTCAACGATCATTGCCATTCCTTGGCCACCACCAACACACATGGATTCCAGCCCGAAGGTTTTGTCGGAGTCCTCGAGGCCGTGGAGCAGCGTCGTCATGATCCGGGCCCCAGTTTGACCGAACGGATGGCCAAGAGCGATTGCTCCGCCATTCACGTTGAGTTGATCGACCATATCGATTCCCAATTCATCCGCTGACGGAATGACCTGTGCAGCAAATGCCTCGTTGATTTCGACTAGGTCAATGTCGCTCATAGTCATATCTGCCCGAGCCAGAACACGTTTTATTGCCTCAATTGGGCCCAGTCCCATGATTTCAGGATTGAGAGCTGACACTGAGCTGGCAATAATTCGAGCCAGGGGAGTGATTCCTAACTCTTCAGCGCGTTTGCGGCTCATCACCACAACGGCGGCGGCTCCATCATTAAGTGGGCAGGCATTGCCGGCAGTGACGCGGCCGTCAGGCCTGAATACGGGCTTTAACTGGGATACCGCGTCCAAGGTGACTCCAGCTCGTGGACCGTCATCGGTAGAGACGATGGTTCCATCTGGCATGGTGACCGGTGTGATGTCCATTTCAAAGAAGCCCCGGCTAATTGCAGCCTCGGCTTTGTTTTGGCTCATCACTCCGTACTCATCCATTGCCTCGCGGCTAACACCTTTGAGTTCAGCTACGTTCTCGGCAGTCTGACCCATAGCGATAAACAGATCGGGAAGGCCCTCTGCGGGAGCCCAATCTCCGTGTCCTCCCTCAGCGCGTACCTTTGATCGTGCACCTGGGGCTTTAAATATTGGGTTAGCGGTGTCAGGGAGGCTGTCGGCGTTTCCTTTTCCGTAACGAGAAACACACTCAACACCGGCTGCGATAAACGCGTCGCCTTCACCCGCTTTAATGGCGTGGGCAGCCATACGGATGGTTTGGAGTGAAGAAGAGCAGTAGCGGTTAACGGTCGTGCCTGGAACATCTCCAAGGCCCGCGAGTACTGCGGTAGCTCGCCCGATGTTGAAGCCTTGTTCACCGCCAGGTGATCCGGTTCCCATGATGAGGTCTTCGATCTCTTCGGGAGGAAGTTCGGGGACTTGCTCCAAGACCTTATTGACGATTTGAGCGCTGAGATCGTCGGGCCTGATCTCGGTCATAGAGCCTTTAAAGGCTCGACCAATCGGGCTACGGGCGGTTGCAACTATGACCGGGTCGGTCGAGGCGTCGGTACTCATTTGGGTCCCTTCATGCAGGATTAGCGACTTGGGAAACATTACCCCCACTTTGGAGGTAAATGCCTATTTGTCTGCCTACCTCTACCATCAACTCAGTGAATATGCCCATCTACGCTCATGGCGTCGGCCCAGTAGGTGAATTGCCGATGTCGGTAACGACTCTAGGGTTGGTGGCAGCGGCAGCTCTCATGATCTCCTTCGCGGCCCTGGTGTCAGGGTGGCAACAGCCGCAGTTCCCAGAAGCGGGATCGGGCCGTTCGTTGCTGACGACTAATTCTGTGGGTGGAAGAGTTGGCGTGATTGTTGGCCGCACACTGGGTGTTTCGTTGCTAGGTACGGCTTTAGCGTCTTGTTTTTGGGTTGCGGATGACACCTTGGTCAATATTGCACCGCGGATAGTTTTTGTAGCTCTCTGGGTCTTTGTTCCCGTTGGATCAGCCTTTCTGGGCGACTTGTGGCGTTGGATGAGCCCGTTTGAAATATTGGCAGGCTTGGGGGATCGCAGGTCTGGCGATGGTGGGAACAAAGACTGGAATCTGCATGCAGCCGCGACATTGTTGGCAGGGTTTCTTTGGTTGGAGTTGGCTTATCATCGACCTGCCGGTAGGACTCCTTTGACCGTGCTGCTGCTCGTGTGGACAGCGTGGAGTGGAATTGGGGCATGTGTTAACGGCCGCGACTGGTTGCGATCACATGACCCGTTAGCTGTCTTTGTTCGACTTGTGGCTTCCATGTCGCCGGTCCATGTTTCCGACAACTCATTGCGGTGTCGACGTCCTCTGGTGGGGCTAGGTCAAATACCGGTTCAAAAGGGTGTTGCCGCAGTGGTGCTCGTAGTTCTCGGGGGCACCTCATTTGACGGGTTGTCAAGGACGAGTTGGTGGGGTGACATTATTGGAGGTCGTACCGGCTGGAACGCCACAGCTTTCAATACTGTGGGGTTGCTGTTTTCGATGTCGTTGGTTACCGCACTGTTTTTGGGTTGCGTTCGATGGATGCAACGACGAGATGGCAATGATGACGCCGATTTTGAAGATGGGTTTGCGCTCTCACTGGTTCCGGTGGCTGTTGGTTACGCCATTGCGCACTACATAGGAATGGCTGTCTTTGAAGGCCAAAAGTTATTCATACAAATGAGTGACCCGTTCGATCGCGGATGGAATTTATTGGGAAGCGCTGATGGATACATCAATTATCGCGTTGTAGGGCCGACAGTTCTGGCAGCAATTCAGGCGCTCGGAATAGTCGGAGGACATCTTGCTGGTGTCATAGTTGGACATGACCGTGCACTTGCGACGTTGCGCAAGAAGGATGACGTAACCGGTCAGCTTCCGCTGGTGATACTTCTAGCTTCGTTGACTGCCATTGCCTTGATACTGCTTGTAGAGGTCTAACTTTGCGCGCCTCGTACTCGTTGAGGGGTTACTCCTCAGAACCTGTGTTTTTAGAACTGCTTGGCTAGCAGCATGATGATGAACACCACGCCGAAACCAATAAGTAATAGATTGCCGGTCTTCATTGTTCCTCGTAGTCCACGTCCGAATCTTATTCCTTGGTAGCGACAGCGTTGAGAGTCTCATTCACCTTGGGTTCGAACTTCTCAGCCTCGACCTCGACAGGAGCAGGTAAGTATTTCTCTCGCAGCTCAGCTCGATAACTCAAACAAAGCCCATAAAACACCTGTTTGACCGGTTGGGAATATCGAGGACAGTCAAACTGTTCGGTTTCGTACTCAGGGCTGATTTGGGTCTTAGACGCTTTGAAGTGCCTGCCACACTGCCTGGGGAGTGCAGGGCATATCTACGTGCTCCACACCTAAGTGGGCGACAGCATCGCACACTGCGTTATGTACTGCGGGAGTGGAGCCGATAGTGCCGGACTCGCCAATGCCCTTTGCGCCGAGTGGATTTCGTGGGCTAGCGGTCTCGGTGTTGGAAACTTCGAAGCTAGGCAGTTCAGCCGCGGATGGCATCAAATAATCCATAAGGCTCGCTGTTATGGGGTTGGCGTCTTCGTCATATTGGACGTGTTCCCACAATGCTTGAGCGATTCCCTGAGCGATACCGCCATGTTGTTGTCCGTTGACCAACATGGGATTGAGAATGGTGCCACAGTCATCAACTGCGATGTGTCGCAACAACTCAACGTGTCCGGTCTCTCGGTCGATTTCTACAACCGCCACATGCGAACCAAACGGGTATGTTGCGTCAGTGCCATCAAAATCAAGCTCGTGAGCGAGTCCACCTTCAATTTCTTGCTCTACCGCAGCGCTTGCTAGATCAGCCCAACTAATGGATTTTGCCGGAACTCCAGCGACTTGGAGGGCCCCTTCACCGACGACGATGTCTTCGGCGCTAGCTTCCAACAAACTGGCTGCAAGCTGCTTGCCCTTTTCCAGCACCACTTGTGAAGCTTCGTAGATAGCTGAGCCGCCTGCTTGTAAAGAGCGGGACCCTAAAGTTCCGGCTCCTCTAGCGACCTCTTGGGTGTCAGCATCGACGTGGTTAACTTCGTCCATTGGTATACCAAGAACATCGTTGACGATCATCGAAAACGCAGTGTCGTGACCCTGTCCATGGGAACTCGTTCCAACTTTGATGGTTGCTGAACCGTCATCGTTAATCTCACAACTTCCGTATTCAACGTGCAGGCCGATCGGCGCGGTTACCTCAACATATGAAGAGACTCCGATGCCTAGCAGCTTGGGATCATCTGATTCTCGGCGTCGCGTTTGTTCGGCGCGTAGATCTGCGTAGCCGGAGGCTTCCAGGACTGCGTCTAGGGAGCGTTCATATTCTCCAGAGTCGTAGTTGGCGCCGACCAGGGTTGTAAGTGGGAAAGCGTCAGGTTGTAGGTAATTCTTTCGACGTAATTCTGCAGGGTCCATGCCAATAGCGTTCGCTGCTTTGTCCAGAATTCTTTCGACCATTTGAGTTGCTTCTGGTCGCCCAGCTCCGCGATAGGCCCCGATGAAAGTTGTGTTAGTTACTACTGACTGAGCAAAGAAATCTATAGCCGGGATGTTGTAGACAGCTTGACTGAGTTGCATCGTGAGCATTGGAAGAATCGCACCGATAGCGGGATAGGCGCCGGCGTCTGCTACGACTCTCGCTTTTAGCCCAACGATAGAACCGTCGTTGTTGACACCCAGTTCGGCGTTCATCACCATTGCTCGGCCTTGCGCCATCGACAACATGTTTTCGCCGCGTTGTTCAGTCCACTTGACTGGTTGGTTGAGCTCTTGGGCTGCTTTAGCGCAGAGGATCTGTTCGATATAGAGACCAGCCTTCGGGCCAAAACCGCCGCCAACCCATGGAGCGATCACTCGTAGATTTTCTGGCTCCAAACCAATGCTGGGGGCAAGACCGTCGCGAAGTCCGTGAGCAGTCTGGGTTGAGGCGTAGAAGGTCATGGAGTCACCTTCAGGGATAGCAACGCACCCATTTGGCTCCATTGGTACTCCTGCAAGACGCTGCGTCACTATTCGTTGGCTGACTACAGCGTCAGCACCTTCGTTCACGTCAGGGCCGTCGTACTCGTTGCCGATTGCGAAACAGACGTTGCTTTCGGCGCCCTCCCAAAGGACGTCAGCGTCGTCGCCAAGGGCTGCTTCAATGTCAGCGTTTGCTGGAAGCGGGTCGTAGTCAACGATGACTTGTTCTGCTGCGTCAACTGCTTGTGAATGACTTTCAGCTACTACCGCCGCGACTATGTCGCCGACGAAACGTACTCGACCAACCGCTAGCGGTGGGCGGTTCATGGACGGATCCATGAACTCTGATTGGTTAACAGCGTCCATGCTCAAGTTGTCTGCGGTGTAGACGGCTACTACGCCTGGCATGTTGACGGCTTCGCTTGTATCAACCCCAAGAAGTGAGGCATGAGCCATGGTCGAGCGAACAAAAACGATTTGAACTGAATCTATGTCTAGGTCGTCTACGTAATCGTTAGCGCCAGTTAGTAACCCTGGATCTTCTTTGCGAGTAACTGCGTTGCCTAAAATCGAGCCTTGTGCGGCCATGATTATCCCCTGATTTGACGTGCGTGCTTCGGAGCAGCAACGAGACTACACCGAGGCGCCACCCCAAGTGCCATTGAGAACATTTTTGCTACGCCCAATGGGTTCTGAAGAGTCAATCTTGACTTGCAAACCAGGTATTCAGTAGATCGGCTGAGCGGGTCGGATCTTCACACATCCACCAGTGGCCAAGCCCGTCTAAGACAGCGACTTCAGCTTTACATCTCTCTGCCGCTCGGCGGTGGAGTTCTTCACCGCCGGTGTAGGTGTCTTCTGTGGCGATTATGCATAAGCCAGGTCGCTGAGACGCGGCGGGAAGATCGTCACCTAAATTTCCTACAACTGGCTGGGCTGCGCTTCTGTAGAGCCCCAAAATCGCTTGGCCCATATCGTCGTTGACCCAAGGAGCGACCTTTTCAGCTACCGACTCGCCCATCCCCAGTTGAGCGAACAGTGCGGTTCTCTCTGTATCGGATAAGTCGGTCATCGATCCCACAGCAGTTTCCCCGTCCGGGCTCTGCCAGCTCTGGGCGGCGTCATGCCATACGTACTCATGATTAAAAATTCCGATTATGTCGGTGCACCATGACCGAATTAAGTCTGGTCGAGTCATAGCTAAACGCATGACGTGGCCTCCACCCCAGTCATGGCCAACCAAATCGATTGGACCGTCGAGTTGTTCGAGTTCAATTGCGAGCCATTCCAGGTATCCATCGCTGGTGACATCAAAATTTTCAGGAAGCAAACTGCCGAAACCGGGTGGGGAAAGAGCGATGACATCGTCCCGCCCCAGTTCAGTGCGCAGAGGACCCCAGATGGCCTCTGTTTCGGGGTTGCCGTGTATTAGCACGACTGTCATAGGCACTCCTTTGTGGTGAGATGCATCGTAAACCCAACCTATGGCTTAGGGGGTCGTTCTTTGGCCAGGTTCTCGATCACTTCAGATGAAGGCAACGCGGCCAGTGTTTGAGGGGTGACGTAGATCTTGCGATCGCGTGATCCTCCGCCCACGATGACTTTGGTGCAATTCAGCACTCGACTGTCGATCCATATGGGAAGTGATTTCGGTAGACCGAATGGGGTTACACCACCAAGAATCATCCCAGTTGTTGCTTCGGTTTCTTCGGGGGACGCAAACGACGCCTTTTTCACCTCAAGTTTCTTCCGGACGACTTTGTTTACGTCAACTTGGGTGGTGGCCAAAACCACACATAAGGCGTATAGGCGAGGCTCTGCCTTGCCGACGACCAGGATCGCGTTGGCGCTCTCATCGAGTTGGTAGCCGTACTTTTCGCAGAATTGAGTGGTGTCGGCCAGTTCGGGTGCGCATTCGATTACCTGATAATCGGCTGCTAGCTCTTCAAGTATTTCTATTACCGGGTCCGTCATGGATTTGTAGCGGTCTGGTTTTTGCGGCCTCGAACTACTTCGGTAGCTACGACGTCAACGGCTTTTAGGCTTTGCGTTACTACGACTCCATAGTCTCGCCGGGCGGCTTCGGGTGAAACTACGCCGTCTTGTACATCTCGCAGAACCAGTTCGGGGTCTCGATGAAATGGGTCTCCCCAACCTCCTCCTCCGGGTGTTTCGGCGATCATTCTGGCTGGACCAAGCTTGGTTACCCCGTACTTGGGTGGAATGAAGGCTGCGCCGTCAACA
>Ga0209228_1000521_pt1 | contig 19937 bp, 19 predicted proteins | sample METZYME_3_150m_FD_187547 | JGI IMG/M metagenome (GOLD analysis project Ga0209228, IMG submission 187547) | Marine microbial communities from oxygen minimum zone in mesopelagic equatorial Pacific - METZYME_3_150m (SPAdes) (version 2) | ecosystem: Environmental > Aquatic > Marine > Oceanic...
ATACCAGTTAATGCACCTTCAATCCAGAGATCCCCGTCCAGGCCACGGAAAACGAGAGCAAAGGCGGTTGAGCCAATCAGAAGAAAAACCACCATGATCGTGAGGCGACTCGTATCCTCCATTGCTGATCTAAGTGCCGATACGGTCAGTGACCGATTGGCCATCGCAAGAAGCATCGCACCCACAGCACCGAGCGCGCCGGCTTCTGTTGGTGTCGCTATCCCAGCAAAAATGCTGCCTAGGACGACAACGATGAGAATGAGAGGCGGGAGAAGTGATAGCACTACCTGCTTAGCCAACTCCATCCCCGAAGAGCGCATGTGTTCCGGTAGAGCTGGCGCAACCGTCTTATTGAAGAAAGCGAGAATAGCAACGTAGGTCGCATATCCTCCGGTGAGGATGAGTCCCGGAACCAAAGCGGTGCGGAAGAGATCCCCTACACTGACACCCATTTGGTCGCCAAGCACAATCAGGACGATCGAAGGTGGAATGATCTGCCCGAGTGTACCCGCGGCTGAAATAACCCCAAGACTCAGTTTTTCGTCATACCCGTTACGGAGCATAACGGGAAGCGATATTAGACCCATAGCTGTCACGCTGGCCCCTACGACACCAGTTGCAGCCGCAAGCAGCGCTCCGACAAAGATCACGCCAACAGCGAGACCACCACGAAATCGACCGAATAGAACTCCGATTGTCTCAAGGAGTTGCTCAGCAAGCTTGCTCTTCTCGAGTACCGTACCCATGAAAATAAAGAACGGAACCGCAAGCAGAACTTGGTTCGACATAGTACCGAATGTCCGCTCTGGTAGAGCGTAGAGGAGCACAAGATCGAATTGACCAAAAATCGATGCTAATCCGGCAAATATCAGCGCAGTACCAGCTAGGGCGAAGGCCACTGGATACCCACTGAAAATCATAACAAGGACCCCAATAAACATCGCGGGTCCCCAGAGGTTCATGGGCCTGCTCCATGCTGCGAATCGGCGTCTAGAGGTTGCTGAACAGTATCACTTCTCAGGATCCGCAACTGCTTCAGAATCTGGCTGTAGCCCTGGCCAACCAGGAGCACAAAAGAGAGCAAGATCACCATCTTGATCGGGTACCGAGGGAGGCCACCAGGATCTGGTGAAATCTCACGTATTGACCAGGAATTTTGGACTGCTGGCCATGACACGTAGAGCATTACAATGCAGAACGGGATGAGAAAGAGAACGTGCCCTATAAGGTCTATCCAAGCACGGTTCTTCGGGTTGAGCTGTGAATAGAGTACGTCCACACGAACGTGTACGTCGTGTCTTAGCCCATATGCGGCGCCCAGAAGAAAAATCAAGCTAAACAGGTACCACTGTAACTCAGTTGTAGGGGTAAGGTTCAGGGAAAGCCCCAGGCCTCTTGAGGAATATCTGAGAATCGCTGTTGCTGCTCCTACGAGCACCATAACCAACGCCAGCCAGCGAATCATGGCGCCGATCCTCTCGTTCAAGCCGTCGATGGCCTTGGCCACGCTACTCAGGATAGACATGGCCGGGATGATGGGCTGCCTTTCAACTATAGGCAATGAGTCTTAGAGAACGTATCCACCATCAACCGTGATAATCGCTCCGGTGATATGCCGAGCTGCCTCGGAGCAAAGAAACAGAACCACACCCGCCACATCTCGCGGATCACCCAAACGGCCAAGTGCGGATCTCTCTCGAGCATGGTCCAGAATCTCAGGTGACACACCTTCGGTGAGTCTGGTTGTTCGCACATAACCAGGAGCGACAGCATTCACATTAATGTTTTTTGGCCCCAGCTCAACCGCGCTGCTACGAGTTAGGCCGATGAGACCAGCCTTCGAGGAAGAATAATTGGAGATGCCGAACTCGGTACGCATTCCATGCACAGATGTGATGTTTACAATCTTCCCATATTCTTGGGCACGCATTGTGGGGGCTACAGCCCTCGTAAAGTGAAAGGCCCCGTCCAAGTTAGTTCTCAGCACAGCTTCCCAATCATGATCGGCCATAAGCCACATCGGTGCATCACGCCCGATCCCAGCGTTGTTCACCAAGGCATCAATGCCCCCAAGTTCTTCCTCCGTCTCCGACACGAAGGAATTGACGTCACTTGATTCCCTTACATCGCAAGAGCGGGAAAATACTTGCACTCCCATCTGTCGTAACTCACGCGCTACTTCTTCAGCTTCGCTACGAGATTCATCTCCGTCATTCAGATAACAAAATGCGATATGGGTGCCACACAGCGCGAGTTCCAGGGCAACTGCACGACCAATGCCACTCGATCCTCCGGACACAATTGCGACTTTCCCGCTCAGGTTTTCAACGTGAAGAACCGGCTGGGGTTGAGATTCTGTCGTGACCTCATCGAGGAGTGCTTCGACGACGTCCGTCGCTGTCTCAGGGAGTGGAGAGTCCGACATAAGACACCCTATCAATTGGAAAGGTTACTTCGCAATGTCAGTACGAATTCTGCTCTGTGTGTTCACGGTCACTCAAGGCAGTGCGAAAAACCTAGGTAAGCAATGTGCTAGATCATCCATAGCGACCCTCAATATAATCGGCTGTCTCTTGTTCCTGGGGTGCCAAAAAGATTTGTTCGGTTACACCGTGCTCAACCATCCTGCCCAATAACATGAATGCGGTCTCCTCACTCGCTCGTCTTGCTTGGGCCATATTGTGAGTCACAATCAAGATCGTATAGTCTCCGTGCAGTTCCCATATGAGTTCTTCAAGTGCCTCAGTAGCCTTCGGGTCCAGGGCTGAAGTAGGCTCGTCCATAAGAATCACCGTCGGCTTGACCGGCAGAAGCCTCGCTATACAAAGCTTCTGCTGTTCTTCAAGAGACAATCCAGTAGCCTCTCGACCAAGTCGATCTTTCACCTCATCCCAAAGCAAGACGCGACGGAGCGCATTCTCGACGATTTCGTCCTCTTCCTGTTTGCTAAACTTCTCATCGGCACGGTGGATCCGGTGAGCGAAAAGCACGTTATCTCGCACTGACAGGGGCAGAGGGTTAGGCCGCTGAAATACCATTCCTACATGCCGCCGAAGCTGGGCCAACTCGATGTCGTCGCTCAGTATGTCCTGATCAAAGACATGGATCTTACCTGTCGTGCGTACATAGTCACCTAATCGTTCGTTGATCCGATTCACAGCACGAAGCAGCGTCGTCTTACCACATCCTGATGGGCCAATCAGCGCAGTGATCGATCCTCGTTTAACCTGGAGATCAACTTCGAACAGCGCCTGAAAGTCTCCGTACCATAAGCTGACATTCTGAATGTTGATCGCAAGCGGAGCACGCTCAACCAAAACGGCCCTCCAGATAATCCAAGGTGCGCTGGTCTTCTGTTTTTCCGTTAAAAAGGTCTTCTGTTTTTCCTATTTCGATTAACTCGCCACTAAGGAAGAAAGCAGTGCGATCAGCTAGTCGGCGTGCTTGCTGCACGAGATTCGTCACCAAAATGATGGTAATCTCCTCCTTGAGTTCCTTGAGCACGTCCTCTATGCGCATCGTGGTCACCGGATCTACGGCAATAGAGAATTCATCGAGTAGCAGGAGTTTGGGGTCCTGGGAAAGTGCCCGCGCAATGGTAAGCCTCTGCTGTTGGCCGCCTGAAAGCAGGCTGCCCAGCGCATCAAGACGATCTTTCACCTCATCCCATAGTGCCGCTCGCCTTAGGCAGCGCTCCACAACCTCGTCGAGAGTGTTCTTATCCCTAGTTCCTGAGAGCCGCGGAGCTAGTGCGACATTGTCATAGATGCTCAACGGTAGCCCTACAGGTAGGGGGAAAACGACACCAATGAGACGGCGTAATGCGTAGACGTTCTGGATCTCGGAGATATCATGACCATCAAATACGATCGAACCATCGACCGTCATATTCTCCTGTAGCATCTCCATCCGATTCAGCGTCCGGAGAAAACTCGTTTTCCCGCTACCAGCAGGCCCGATAATGCCAAAGATCTCATGCTCGTGAACGTCTAAAGAAATGCCAGAGAGAGCCCGTTGGCCGCCATATGAGATGTTCAGGTCTCTAACAGCAAGCTTCACCTCTGCAGCTACCACTTCTTTTTTCCTCTTAGGTAGCTCCGGAACCAGATTGATGCTGCGTTCATGAGCAGAACGAGTGTGATCAACGTGAGCGCCGTCCCGTACTTGAGTTCATCGGGCGCACCCGGCACAGCGGTTGAAATCACGAATAAGTGCATCGCCATCGCCATCGTTTGGTCAAAGACACTGGCCGGAAGGAATGGGAAAAAGAATGCTGCTCCAGTAAACATGATCGGTGCAGTTTCCCCCGCTGTTCGTGATACTGACAAAATGACACCGGTCAGGATCCCACTTATCGCATTAGGGAGTACAACTGTCCTAATTGCCTGCCAGCGAGTAGCGCCCATATTCCAGCAAGCTTCTCGGAAAGCCATCGGTACTGCCTGGAGGGACTCGCGAGTTGCAACAATAACCAGCGGTAGTGTCATAACCGCGAGCGTGAGACTCGCTGCTAGGATGCTCGTCCCGAATCCAGCAAAGATCACAAAAGCGCCAACCCCGAATAGTGCGTGCACAATTGAGGGGACACCTGCCAGGTTTATGATCGCGAGGTTGATTCCCCGGGTCAGCCAGTTATCCGGGGCGTATTCTGACAGGTAGATTGCAGCTGCCACACCAATGGGCACCGAAGCAATCAGTGAGACGGCTACAAGCCACATCGTGCCCACAAGCGCCGGCCAAATACCGCCGGCAGTCATCCCTTCAGTAGGATAAGAGAAAAGGAATTCAAAGGAGATCGCTGGCCCACCCCTAACTAAGAGGACACCAAAAATAATCCCGACGGGCACGACCAGAATCACAGTCATCAAACCAAAGAGGACCCTAAAAAGCCACTGAGACCGATGGTTACGCGTGTTGAGCGCAGTCGCCGTGAACATCAGGGACTGCCCAGGAGCCCCACCATCCCCTTCAGCACGGGTCATTTTCTCCTCGCCCCCTTAACTAAGAGGTCAGCTGTAAGGTTGATGATGAACGTCACGACAAAAAGCAGGATTCCTAAAGTGAAAAGGGCGCTGTAATGGTCCGAGCCAACCGGGGCATCACCAAGCTCTGCTGCGATTGTTGCAGTGAGTGCACGCACTGAATCGAATGGGCTCGTCGGGATTTGGATCGCGTTCCCACTTGCCATAAGCACCGCCATTGTTTCGCCAAAAGCCCGACCTACACCGAGAAGAACCGCTGCGACAAGACCATTTTTCCCTGCCGGAAGTACAACCCTAAAAATCACCTGCCATTTTGTAGCACCCATGGCTTCGGCCGCCTCGCGATAGGTGTCCGGAACCGCCTTGAGTGCATCTTCAGCGATTGTCGTCATAATTGGGGCGGCCATTAGGCCAAGGATAATCCCTGAGTTGAGGACCCCGATTCCGACCGGGACGTCGAACATGTCAATAATCATCGGGTTCATGATCGATAGACCGATGAAGCCCCATACAACCGATGGGATGGCGGCCAAAAGTTCCACTAGCACCTTGAGTGACTCTCGGAGTCGGCCTGTGGCAAACTCCCCTATGTAGATGGCAGCACCAAGTGAGAACGGCACTGAAACCAGCATGGCGAGGCCCGTTACGCTAGCCGTTCCCGCTATAAGCCCAAGAACCCCGTACGTAGGATTCTGAGCGGATGTTGGCCGCCAGGCCAGGCTCCCCAAGAATTCCCGCACGTTCAATGGCCCCGCTATGAAACCTACGCCTTCTTTGGTGATGAAGACAAAGATCCCGATGATGAAAATGATCGCGGAAATCCCGCCCACAAAGACCAAGTACTGCGCTGCTTTATCGACGTACCAGTCTCTCCCACGATGATCAAGGTCCATCGATGCAGAAAGCTCGACTTCCTCAGCGAGCATCCGGTCCTGCCAGGGTCTTCATAAGATCCTGAATACGCACGGCGACCATCTTATACAGGTCCTCTAGAACCTCTCTCGTGAACCCCTCCGGGATATCAATCGGCCACTCTAGGACAATCGTTCGAAATGGAACTTCGGTGATGTGCTCTAGCACACCCTCTTCGAGGGCAATGATGACGTGATAGGGTTGAACAGAGTCTAGGGGAGTTTCGAAAGCAGAAGGTATCTTCTGACCCACATCCATTCCACGTTCATCCATGAACTCAATAAGAGCTGGATCAAGCTCTCCAGCGGGATTCACTCCTGCACTCGCATATATCCCGCTCTCAGGGTAGGCCTTCTCGGCATAGGCTTCCGCTATTTGACTCGCCCGATTGTTCTCGTGACCCACAAACAAGATCCGGTAGACGCGTGGCTCACGTTCGTTCCCTGTAATCGAGAAGATCGCCTGTTCACTGATGTTATCTGCCTGCTCAGAAACCCGTTTGAGTAGATTGTTGATTCTGACTAAAGCAAAACTGTCTCTCAGGGGGACTGCACGATCATTTGCGAGTTCCACCAGACGACCCAACACTGTGCTCAGTGTCACATCTATAGGGCGAACCAACCCCTCATGCATCTCTAACGCACGCCCAAGATCTTTCTCAAAGAATGAGGCTAGGGCTTCTCCTAGCGCATGTCGTGCCTGCTGAGCGATTATTTCGATATCACGAGTGACACTTTCCGGGGGGCGTACTGTCAACTGTAAAACTTCTCTGCCGATCGTTCCCGCATAGTCACCGATCCGTTCCAGTGCCACGTTGAGTCGGAGGATAGCAGAGGCTAAGCGGAGGTGTCCCGCACTGGGCGCATGTCGGATGATGAAGGCGTGACACAGATAGTCGATTTGCTTGATCCGCCGATTCACCTGACGGTCACCCAAGATCACTTTGTTCGCGAGATCTTTATCCCATCCAATAAGTGCTTGAACGGTATCTCTTACCTGATCTTCAACGAGTGCGGCTACCTTTTGAAACTTTCTTCGAACTTCATTGAGATCTGCCTGCATTCGCTCTTCATATTGAGCTTTCATGCTGAAAAACGCCTCAGTTTCTGGCAGAAAGAACAGGCATCACGCGCAATTCACCGAACCAGCTGCCGCAAACCCTTTGTCCACCAAAATACACTGACCGGGTTCACCGAGAATCCAGTCCATGTACTCCTTGATCGGTCCGGTTGGCTCCCCTGCGGTATACATAAGAAGCGGCCTCGCGATAGGGTAGCTTCCATCGATTGCGCTGTCCGCGGACGGTGACACGCAATCCCCTCTCTCAGTCAAAATACAGGGCATCTCTACCCCATCCGTGGCGTAAGCGAGACCACTGTATCCGATTGCACATGGAGTATTTGCGACTAGGTCGACGACCTCTGACGATCCGTTCATATCCAGCGAGCCAGGCTTGTACTCAGCTTGACCCAACACTGCCTCCTTGAAGTAGACATATGTCCCGGAGTTATTCTGCCGGCTCACCCTCACGATCTCATCGCTTGAGCATCCCGGAACGCTCACTCCTAGTTCACTCCAAGTCTCGTAAGCACCCCTCTCTCCATAGATCTCGGCAAGCTGTACGGTAGAAAGCTCATCGAGCGGATTGTCAGGATGTAGAAATACTGCGAGCGCATCAAAGCCTACGACATGCTCTGTCGGATCAATCCCTCGGATGCGTGCTTCTTCAAGCTCACTCTCAGTCATCGCTCTGCTTGAGTTGGCAATATCCACGGTCCCGTTAACCATTGCGCTAATCCCAGTCCCAGAACCTCCACCCGAGACTGCGACAGCTACATTAGGATTGAATTCGAGATATCTCTCAGCCCAGGCCAAGGCTACAAAGACTATCGTGTCCGAGCCCTTATTTTGGATGACCGTGCGTCTCTCACCCGAACTTCCGTCAGCGCCTCCACAAGCTATGGTAGCGAGAAGAACCGGAAGGGTTCCGAAAATTCGGTTCACAGGCACACACCCACGGTAGAGGTAAGGACACAATTGCTCATATCAAAAGCTATACCCGAACTAGTCTCCTACAACGTCTAAATTGTATCAGCAATGTATCAATCGTATCGGCCTGCAATCTGGGCTTAAATCAAGAACTTATTACTCTTAATCAAAGCTTGTTCGAGGTATACTTTGAGAACTTCGTGGAATTCAGCACTGAATAATCATTACGCGCCAGGATTTCTGTGACTGTTTCGTTACGCAATATCCGGCGATCCGTTACGTAAACCTGGCAACCTCTACATGTGCGAAGATCTAATTTTCCCTTCAAGGAGCTAACGGACTCATGAGACACCGTCGGATTTTTCTGACACTCCTGTTAGCTATGTTTGCAGTTCCTGACGTGGCCGAGTCCCAATTTGAAATCTCCTCAAGAGCATCATCGATTCAAATCGGCGGGAGGGCGCACGCTCAGTATGCCGCCTCATCAGTTGGTAGTGTAAACAATGACTTCTTTCTGCGGCGTGTTCGCCTGATTGCTGATATCTCATTGAACGATTTCATTGCCGCTCGTGTTCAGCCGGACTTCGCGCGTGGAAAGATCGCCCTTCAAGACGTTTATGTGAGACTCGGATTTTCAAGTAAGTTCCGAGTCTCAGTGGGTCAGTTCAAGCGCGCATTTGATATCTTTGAACTATCAAGTTCAACTGACCTTTCCATTATCGAACGGGATGCTCGGGTCGAGGGAGCTTCGGGTTGTGCCGGGGTATCGGGTATATGCTCCTACTCACGGCTGATACAAAAACTGAAGTACTCAGAACGGGACCAGGGCATCAAGATTGACGGCTCTTTAGGTCGTACGAGCTACCAGTTTACGCTTACAAACGGGACTGGAATCAATGTGTCCGATGAAAATGACGCCAAATCATACTCAGGACGTCTGAGCCTCGCTGCATCGGACAAGGTCACTTTTTCTGCACAATTGGGTGTTCATGACTATCTGTATCCGTCGGTGCATATGAGAACGGAACGGGGAGCGCATACCAAAACAGCAAGGGGAGTGGCTTGGGGTGCAGATGTAGAATTTGGGACTTGGAGAGATGGCGCTCACATCCAAGCATCGGTAATCCGGGGAGACAACTGGAAGTCTCTTGATTCACACAATAATGAAGCAACATTTCTGACCACTCAGATTGTAGCCTCGTATTACTCCGAAAAAAGCGGCCGGCTGGCTGGAATCGAGCCCCTGCTGCGACTGAGCTTTGGTGACCCTGACACAGCTCTTGGAGAAAATGCAGGGACCGTCGTCACCCCAGGGTTGATGTTTTACTTACACGGCAAAAGCAAAATCGGCGCGAACCTTGATGTTTACTCACCCGAATCGGGTGACACCGCCCTCTCGTTCAAAGTCCAGACCTACCTTTACTTTTAAGGCAGCGTCCTCCCTGAACATCCTGCAGTACAACGAACCCCTCTGGCAGTAGCATCGTAGCGCCGAACGATGACCTATTCCGCTGGCAAGGTGAGGCTAACTGTAGTCCCCTGACCGAGCTGACTCTCCGCGACAACCTCTCCGCCCATTTCCGATACTAGGTGGCGAACAATCGCTAACCCGAGGCCCGTTCCTCCAAAGTCTCTGGCTCTAGCAGAATCAGCTCGATAGAAACGCTCAAAAATTCGCGGCAGTGACTCAGCAGGAATGCCTTCGCCGTTATCTGAGATCACCACCTCAACCATAGAATCTTGGGTTAGAGCCATAGAAACATTTATTGAGCCTCCGCTATCCGTATACCGAATCGAATTCTCGAGCAAATTCCTAAAGACGTGAAATAGACCCTCGCGGTCACCCATGACCCTGAGGTCACCGAGGATATCGAAGGCGATTCCCTCCTTGTCTTCAATATCTCTTACCACCTGCCATGCCTCTTCTGCTACCTCCTTCGTATCCACTGATTCTCGGCGCCCAGCCCATCCCCCTGATTCCAGCTTAGATAGATCTAAAAGATCCTCCACTAGGTGCTCTAGTCGGATGGTGTTCTTACGAATCGAGGTAAGGAACTCCGATTTGAGTTTCTCTGGCGGGTCATCATCGAGCAGTGTTTCCGCATACCCTCGAATCGAGGTAAGGGGCGTCTTTAGTTCATGCGATGCGTTTGCTACAAAGTCTCGTCTTACTTGTTCAAGCCGGCGAATCTCACTGATATCCAACAACGTTGTGACCGCACCCCCTAGATCCAAGGCCCGAGACGAGATCAGTAAGTGTCGCCCGTTGACCTCAACTTCATCTGAGTTGCCTGGCCTGATTACGGAATCCTCCAGTATAGAGCGCAGTTTGTTGTCGCTGACCACGGAGCTAACTGAAGCGACATCTGGTGTATCTGATAACTCAAGGAGCGCACGGGCACTCCGATTCATACGGACTACCCTAGCATCCTCACTAAGTGCAATAACACCCTCGGCCATGCAATCAATGAGTGTCTGCATTTCTTGACGCTCATGCCCAAGCTCGGTAAACCGAGACTGAAGTTCATCAGTGAGTAAATTGAACGCATCAGCGACATCTTGAAGCTCCGTGACCTTGGCGTCCGGAACTCTCGCCGTGTAATCCTCGTTACTGAACTGTCTTGCCCGTTGAGCCAAGAGTACCAGTGGCCTCGTTAGAGCGATACTGATCATGTAAGCCACCACGAGAGCAACAAGCATGGCCAACAGGCCCGTCAGAGCGACTGTCCTCTGCACTCCAGAAACTGCTCGCTCTATATCGGTTTGGGGGGCAGCAATTCTCATAATGACCGAGGAACTATCGAGTACGACGAGCCTGGCTGCATAGAGAAGTGGCTGGCCAACAGTCTCGCTTGTACGTTCCGCAAAACTCACTATCTGACCACCAACCAACACGCCTTGAACCTCAGGACGGTCGTAGTGGTTCTCGACCTCAGAGAGTCGCCCCAGTTCTACGTCAGAATCACCAAGCACAATGCCCTCAGGATCAATGAAGGTGACTCTGTAGCCGATGCGATCTGTGATCTCTCTTGCAAGTGAGTCCGGATCAACTAATCCGGCTTCTTGTGCAACCCGTTCACCTAGGGCGAGATGTCGCTCCAAATCAGCCCGAACCGTCAATCCGAGATCCCTCCTAAGTCCGCTACTCACCAGTAGCACAATCAGGACTAAGAGAAGTCCAATTACGCCTAAGAAAGCGGCGAATAGAGGGTATTGGATCCTTATGCGCATGCGGCTATAGCCTTATCGGTGCGGCACCCTTGAGTGGACCTCTAGGTTGGGCATCAAATACAATGGAGAACAAACCTGGGTTTCTAGTAATACCGATCAGGAAAATTATTCCAGATCCTTCTTCAGGCGATAACCAAATCCCCGCACAGTCTGAATGGAATCACCAGCTGTACCGAGCTTGGCTCGTAGGCGCTGCACATGCATGTCAACCGTTCGTGTTTCAAGTCGATCCGACACACCAGCCTCAACATCCCAAGCTTTTTCGAGAAGCTGCCTCCTACTTAGTGTTCGCTCACGGCACTCTAGGAGCGCGCGAAGCAGTCTGAACTCTGTCGGTGTGAGGGATATATCTTCACCGGATACAGAGACCTGCATCGCGCTCACATCCATATGAATGGTGCCCATTCGGAGAACCATCAATCCAGCGGATACTCCTCCGGGCTCCTGTGAACGTCTCAAGATGGCCTGGACCCGAAGCACCAGCTCTCGCGGACTAAATGGTTTAGTCAAGTAATCGTCAGCACCTAACTCTAAACCTGCAATACGATCTTCTTGTTCCTTCTTAGCGGTCAATACTAAAACGGGGATTCCTTGCATTTCTGGGTCATCCTTCAGGCGGCCCAGAACTTCGTCACCACTAATACCGGGAAGCATGCGATCCAGAACAATGAGGTCGGGAATATCTCGTCCCACCGCCCTCAATGCTTCAACCCCATTCAAAGTGGTTTCCACCCTAAATCCTGAGCGGGTCAGTTGGTAGCTGATGAGAGCAGCAATATCAGGTTCATCCTCTACGACTAGGACCCTTTGACCCGTGGAAGTAAGTCCGGAAACTGGTTCCCTACTATCATTCACGAACGTTTTCATTTTACTGTTAAATAACTTGTTTCTGATGAGCGTCTGGCAACTGACTACTCAGCTCGTGTGCCACGGCAGAGGTCCTCAAGTTCTTCTTTTGTGAGAGTGTGGTCTGTCTTCTTAGACGAGGCAAAAATTTTCTCCACTAAGCTCTGGTCTTCATCATCGTATCCGTGCCTCCGAAGCCAGTGTCTTATGTTCGATTTGCCCGCCATAGGCCCAACTTCTATGACCTGCTCTCGACCAACTAGTGACGCAGGCACACTCGAATAGATTCTGTCCGCTAACCAAGCATCGCCCTTGGCCTCAGCTTTCATAATCGCTGCTGCATGGACACCAGTGCCGGTGCGAAAAGCATCTTGACCCACAACCGGGGATGAATGGATGAGCGGGACATCGCACATATCTGCCGCTAACCGACAATATTTCGGAAGGATAGATAGATCTCCAACCGTTACTCCGAGTAGCTCTAGATTAACCAATAGGAGTTCCATCTCTGTATTCCCACATCGCTCGCCAAGTCCAAGTGCTGTCGCGTGTATCCGTGTCGCTCCCGCCTCTATTGCCGCGAGTGCGTTCGCTATAGCAAAGCCACGGTCACGATGTCCATGCCAATCGACACCTATATCTCCGCCTGAGGGTTCGATGACCTCCTCAATGACAAAACGCACCAGAGCCCTTACCCCATCCGGCGTTGCGTGGCCTACCGTGTCTGATAGGCAGAGTCTTTCTGCACCAAGTTCGATCGCCCAACTATAAATACGCTTGAGATCTTCGGGTTTTGCTCGCGTTGTGTCTTCCGTAACCATCATCACAGATAACCCTTCCGTAACTGCAAACGTTACTGCTTCTTCTATCTTCCCAAGCATCTGATCGAGGGTCCAATCCTCAGCATATTTACGGATTGGAGAACTTCCTATGAAAGTGCACACTTGAATGGGAAGCCCCGTGCTCTGGCTGATCTCTGCAATAGGGCGAATGTCTGAAACAACGGTCCTTGCGGCCGCGTTCGCACGGATGGAGAGTCCCGTGTTCACAATCTCATTTGCCAGTGCCATCGCGGTGTCTACGGCCCGAGGGCCTGCTCCTGGCAGACCAATATTTGCCGTATGGATGCCCAAGTTATCCATCAGGTGAAGCAAGCGGATCTTATCACTGATAGATGGATCGACGATGGAAGGGTTCTGCAGTCCGTCCCTCAATGTTTCATCATTCACGTGAACACCAGTCACGCTTGTCCAATCAAATGTGGGCCTAGATCTATTCCAGTCGTGAATCAATTCAGATTCTTGCATGAATGTCGTGATTCAAGTGTGGCGTACCAATCAATAACCTAAAGGTACCTATCCTGGCCGGAGAGGTCATGCAGCCATTCCAGTACTCGGAAATTTTGTTGTGTTCCGAGTAGCCAGGGACAAGGATTAACGCCACACTATAGATGGTTTCAACTGAACATTTTCTTATGATCTCGGACCTATACTCCACCTCTGATGTGATAGAATGATCAACCTCAGAACACCGATCTCGTATGGCCATACTGAAGATCGGCAGTTGGATTTACTCGTCCATTGAAGTGGATTTCGCAGGGCCTTTCAGGTAGTCAGGCTTACACTGATGTGTCAGCGACCGACCCGAGACTGCGGGGACGCACCTACGCAATCCCATTCGATGGAGTCTGGAAAGCAGCATTGAAAGTCTCTAACAAACAAATGCGGGGCTGGTCCGTACTCTACATTGACGACCAAGCTGGCGTGATCGTAGCAGAAGCATTGAGGCTTCTATGGAAACACAAAGATGACGTCAGGATCTCGATCGGACTTGATGAGAACGGTCAGACCCGAATAGACCTGAGATCTACCTCCCGCCAAGAAAAGTGGGATTGGGGTCGGAATCGTCGGAGGATATCAAGCTTCTTGCGTCTTCTTGATCGGGAACTGTCCGCACGCCCTGACCAAATTCTAAATCAAATTGCGGTGAATGCGTGAAGAGTATTTTTCTTGGAGTCGCTATCCTTCCATTAGCGATCTCACTCTCTGTCTGCAATCCGGATGAGCCAGCGCCCGCCAGAGATTTATCAAGTACTCAGACGATGGTTAACAAGACTGGGTTTTCAGGACCATCTTATGAGAGAAGTTTTGTTTTTATGACAGCAACTGGAGACAGTCTACTCCTGGTGCCCTGGCTTCTGGAAACGACACCGGACTCGAATATGGTTTTCAGGGAAGCACGTGGATGGGTCGGCCGGGGCGGCACCTGGGAACCGTTCTTGACTGAGCGATGGCAAACCACTCCAACTCGCTATCCTGCCCGTATTCTTCCCTATGGAACCTTTCGAATCGTTGTCGGAGATAGGGACAGAGTAGACGGTATCATTTACATGGATGGGCCGCGGAATCTGGAACTTGCCCTTGGTAGTTCAGTCGCCCAGTGGAGTGGACCGCGCGAAGAACGATTTCGGCTTCTAGAGGCGTCTTTCCGCCTCGGTGAAGAGCGATTGAATGGAATCGTACTTGATATGGCTCGCCTTCATTCATATGACAGACCAGCGCGAGGGGACTGGGCATTCTTAATCTCTGGGGACTCACTGCAGATCGTAGTTCAAGGAGATATGGAACACGATATTGAGACTCCACCAAACTACCGTGGGTGGGGTTGGCTCGATTCTGAAGAATTACAATGGCCTTCACTCAAAATTGATTGGGTCCAAATGAGTGCATATCAACCGGCTCGACGAAACTTGCCGGTATCTTGGACCCTGTCCTCTCCTAACGCATCGGTTGTTGGGACACTAGAAGTCTTAGCTTCAGAGATAATCACAGGCACAGAATCAGGTCCGGTACTACCGATCCAAGCCTTATTCGAGGTGGCCGGCACAATTTCGATTGATAGCCTCTCATTTCCAGTGCGCGGCCTATTCAGCCATCGAAAGAGATGATGCCAGTAACTGCGGGATTACTCGTCTGGCAAGTCCACCCGAAAGCCGCGCGCACGGCGAGATCCAGCTCCCCTGGAAGTACGCACTTTAACATTACGCTGGAGCCAAGCCATCGGAGTGAAATGGCGCTTAACCTTTTTTCGGCGTCCCGGGCCCCGAGCCATGCTTTCCTCAATCTCTTCTGCAGTCTGGGAGTAGCGCCCCGGTAAACCAAACCATACTCCGAGCGCGAGAGCTAAAAGCCCACCGAGGATCTTTAGTGCGAGGATCACGGCAACCTGAGAATTAGTTCTTTGTTATAGTCTCGAAGGCGAGCAATCCTAGTCCAATAGACAAAATGATTGCAACCGCATTAGTACCCACTGCAACAAGGCCTACAACCAGCCAAAATATAGCGTGGGTAAACAGGTATCCGCCGGGCACCAAATTACTCATGGCTGAGGGAAGAAAGAGGGATAAAGGATAGACGCGGAAATATGTCGGGGATACTTCAACCTGTCACCCCCAGGTCAGCTGATCGAGAAGAGTTCCTATTCATCGTCAACTAGAGCACTATCTCTGATATTTTCTGCTCGCTTGCGAGCTAAAGTCAGGTATCCAGGTTCGAGTTTAAGCAGGTGGGAGATCTTTCTCATTAGGTGTTGCTCCTTATCGGCCAATTCCCCATCGGAGTACACAAGACCCCACATAATCTCTGCAAGCACCATTTTCTGACCGACTGAGTAGTTTTCAGCTATCAAATTTGTAAACTGCCATAGGTCCACTGCTCCCGCGCGAGCTTCCTCTGCTAGCCCTATGAGTTGCGTAGCTTGAGTAGGTTCGAGTCCATACTGCCTCCGGATCGCAGACTCCAAATGCTCTCTCTCGTCCTCCGTGAACTCTTCATCTGCATAAGCAAGCTCGAGCAGAAGGGCACATGCTGCCAAACGGATGTCCTTCTTGTTCTCTTTAGGATCAGACTCTTCCACAGGACTCATGGAAGAAGAAAAGAATTTCTTTATAGAGTCCAACATCCGCATGTCCGTCTAATAACCTCTAACCTCACACGCGTTAACTCCCCTAGACATGGTTCATTTTCGCTGTAATTCCCGAGCTTGCCGGTACATGAGTGCTGCTTCTTCAATCATGTGTTTCCGATCATAGAGGTGCCCCAACGTGTAGAAGGCTCTGGAGTTTTTTGGCTCTAAGACTATGGCCCGCTCCAGTGCAACAAGCGCTTCATCGAAACGTCCGAGCCTATTAAGAGTTTCGCCATGGTAGTAGAACGCACGCGCCGACTCACGATCCTGCTCACAAACCCAACGCAGTTCCGACTCCGCAGCGGCATAAGCCCCACGCCGAAAATTGAGGATCCCTACGCTAGCTCTCACAACCACGCTATCCGGATCAATAGCTATTGCTCGAAGTAGTAACTGTTCGGCCTCCCCGTACCTTGCTAGGACTGCCAATGCCGACCCGTAGTTGGTGAGCACCTCGATATTTTGAGGATCGATGCCCTCCCCAGCCTCAAATTGTTCTAGTGCTAATTCGGGATGACCGAGTTCGTCATAGAGAACCCCGAGATTATTTCGTGCCTTCACATTCCTAGGGCTATCTGCCAGAATATCGCGGTAGAGTTCGATCGCATTCCCGATCTGGCCCTCCTGCACAAGATCTCGGGCTCGACCCAGGCGCTCATCCTGTGGCGGCGAATCCTCTAGCTCCAAAAGCGCATCCTCCATATCGGCTATATCAAGGTCTTCGGAGGACTGATCATCGACTACGATCTTAACTGTGTCTTCGCCTAGTTCTTCGAAGCCAGACTCATCGCTTGGATCCTCATCCTTAGCTGGAAGCAACTCGGTCTGTGCTTCTACAGCTGCAAGTTTCTCTTGCTGCTTATTCGTAGTTTTCTTTCTCTTTGAAACCTTCTTCTCGGCCGCCGATTTCTTAACGGGGCCCTTACTCGGCATCTCTTATCCCTCCACTTCAGAGCCAACCCAGGCAATGTAGGGCGGATGTCCACCAGTTACCGGAATCGAGAGCAGTTCAGGAACATCGTATGGGTGGAGTTCAACTAATCTTGCTTCTAATGCATCGACTTGGGCTGGGGTCGTCTTAATGATAAGCATCGCTTCTTGCTCGTCCTGTACTTGCCCCTCCCACCAGTAAATTGACGAAACCTCTGGAATGATATTGGCACATGCAGCAAGGCGCTCGCTCACAAGAGCTCGCGCGATACGCTGAGCTTCTTCCATCCCTGGGGCAGCCGTAAGTAGAGTGACAACTTCTTGAGTCGATGCCGTAGGACTCATTGTTTCAGGATGCAGTCTTATCTGCTACAGCACCGGTGTAAAGCTGCTCTATGACTTCCTCGAAACGTTCTTCAACCAAGCTCCGTTTCACTTTGAGAGTAGGTGTAAGCATACCGTTTTCAATCGAGAGTTCTTCTGATAGAAGTGCAATCTTCTTTGGAGTCTCAAAGGACGCGATACCACTGAGCTCTCCTAGTGTCTCACCTTCCAAATGAGAGAGAACATCTTGATTGGAAACGAGCTCTTCAAAGCTTGACCACTCAATACCGTTTTGTGACGCCCACTGCTGGAGGGGTTCTACTGCCGGAACGATGAGTAGTACTAAGTAAGGTCGGCGGTCACCAATTATGACAGCCTGCTCGACAAATGTGTTTGTTTTTAGGCGATTCTCTATTGGCTGTGGAGCGACATTCTTGCCACCGCCTGTAACTATGAGATCCTTCTTGCGATCTGTGATATAAAGAAATCCCTCGCCATCGATCTCACCGATATCACCGGTCGAGAACCATCCTTCGGCATCAATCACTGAAGTAGTGGCTTCCGGTTTGTTATAGTACCCCTTCATAACTTGTGGTCCCCGGATCAAGATCTCACCGTCCGAAGCAATCTTGACCTCCGTGCCAGGTGCTGGCTTACCAACGCTTCCTATCCGGAAGTGCTCAAGCGTATTCGCATTCGTAACCGGACTGGTCTCTGTGAGCCCGTAACCTTCAAGGATGGTGAGCCCAATCGAATAGAAAAAACGATTCAGTACCGGGGCCAAAGGCCCACCACCACTCAGAAATAGCCTTACCCTACCACCCACTCCAGCCTTCACCTTTGAGAAGACAAGCTTATCAGCAAGTCCATACTGAAGTGAGAGCATCCCTGACGGCTCACGTCCAGCGAGGCGCAGATCTGCAACACGATCAGCAACACCTGCCGCCCAGTTAATTAGAGCTTTCTTGATGCCACTCGCACCCATCACATTATTGTAGATTTTTTCATAGATACGGGGCACAGAAACGACCACTGTTGGGCGGATAACTCCCATATCTTGGATTAATGTGGGGATGGAGCGAGGGTAACCAATCCGGCAACCAGTCCTGAAAAACAGATAATCGGAAGTCCTCTGCAAAATATGAGATAGGGGAAGGAAGCTGACGGTATTATCAACTCCTGCTTCGACCGGAAGCAGGCTGCTGCAAACCTCTACATTCGAAGAAATATTGTTGTGGGTGAGCATTACGCCTTTTGGGTCACCAGTTGTACCTGACGTGTAGATGATCGTAGCCACATCGTCTGGCTGGGCTTCAAGAGCAGTTCTTCGAAAATCCTCATCGGATGCTGCCGAGGAAGAAGTCTTGCCGCCCAGTTCCAGAAACCCTTCCCATGAAAGAACTCCAGCGGGCATCTCAGATAGTGAATCAAACACAACGATCTGGATTTCTTGCGGGCACTCCTCTACTGCCTCGAGCGCCTTTATCACCTGCTCATACGAGGATGCAAATACGAGCTTCGCGCCTGAATCTTTGAGCGCATAAGCCACCTGAGAAGGCGTTAATGTCGGATAAACAGGTACGTCAATCACCCCAGCACACAAACATGCGTAATCTGCCAAGGCCCACTCAGGCCTATTCTCCGAGAGTATTGCCGCCCGATCACCCCGAACGATGCCTTGAGACCCTAGCGCATTAGACGCCTTTTTTACGACAGTGAAGGCCTCACTATATGTGACGCTAGACAACTCTGCGTCTGACACCATCCGCTCAAACGCAACCCGAGAAGCGTGTTCGTCGACTGCCTTGAAAAAGAGTTCAGTAAGTGTCGACGTAGGAAGAACTGACTCATCCGCGAAGTAGCTAAGGGTCGTCATATATATTCCTGTGATCTGGCTCTACGTGCGCTCAACCCTAATATCCATACTAATCTCTGGGTTAAGTGAATGCAGTACGCTGCAGTATTTATCCCGTGACAGATCAAGTGCACGCTGCACTTGGCTCTCATGTTCTTCATCAGGACCAGTAATCCGACAAACAAGCTGAATTGACTCGTATTTCTTTGGCGCGTCACCCGCTCGCGCACCCGTAGCATCAATCTCAAGTGATTCAACAGGTACCCGTGATTTCTCCAGAATCACCCTCAGGTCGATCGCCATACATCCGCTAATAGAAAGGAGAAGGAGTTCCATGGGTGAGGGGCCCTGAGAGCTATCCCCATCTATGGAAATCTCGGGGCCATCACCTGTGCTCCCCGTGAAAACAAGTGCGTCACCGGACCAACGGAGCCCGATGCTCCGAGTATCAGAAAAGTTCATCTGGAGGAGGGGGTGCGGGGAGAGAATCACTCGGATTGCCTAGAAGGCCTGCAAGAGTGGCGCGCGCGTGATCAACATGGCTACTTGCTTCTGGGTCGTCCGGTGCACAGGCAAGAAAGAACTCGAAGTGTTGGATGGCACCTTCGGGGTCACCGCTGTTAAGAAGAATAAATGCTAAGCCGTAGTGAGCCCCTGCAGCGGAAGCATCCCTGTGGAGAACATGACGATAGGTTTTTGCTGCTTCCTCCATCATTCCAATCCGAGTGTAGCAGATCGCAATCTGCTGAAGGATGACCGTGTCACCTCCAGATTGCTTTAGAGCAAGGCGAAAAGAGGTGAGCGCCTCGTGGAAGTTCTTATCCGCGAGGAGTTCAAGGCCTTCGTTGTAGTAGTCGACGTGCCGCGGATTGCCGCCGCCGAAAAGCTTGTTCCAGAACGCC
>Ga0209228_1000522_pt1 | contig 19906 bp, 20 predicted proteins | sample METZYME_3_150m_FD_187547 | JGI IMG/M metagenome (GOLD analysis project Ga0209228, IMG submission 187547) | Marine microbial communities from oxygen minimum zone in mesopelagic equatorial Pacific - METZYME_3_150m (SPAdes) (version 2) | ecosystem: Environmental > Aquatic > Marine > Oceanic...
CCAGAACGCTTGCTCGTTCTTACGTCCGATATTCCGCATGAGGTTGATCCCCCAACTCTGTGGTTCTGATTCGGGGAAACGCAGAGTGATCATCGGGATTGCGATCTCGGCAACCCAGCCATTAGGAGTTTGCGTTGCCGCCACTTCCCAAACTCCGTCCCAGTCACGGTTGATATTAGAGGAAGCCCAACCGAAACGACCCCCTTCGCCCTCGTTGGCCACCTGTTGGTCAAGCATCGCCCCTAGGGGATTAGTCACGAACATGTACGCAGAGCGGGAATCTCTGAAGGTGTCCAGGATCACTTGAAAATTGTCCTCTGACAGAATCCTCTCCGAGTCGCGACGCATCTCAGTAGCCGTGAGTGCCTGGGGATCAGAATCAAACGCAAGCACTCCGAGGTAGAGGGTCTCGCCGTCGTGCAGGATGCGGACCTCGGTACGTTCAGTAGCGGGAGAACCCTCATCCGGTTCCTGCTGGATGAACATGTCGATCAGTGCTCCGAGCTGCCAAACAGCATCCTCAAGTGAGCCATCAATAGTTGGCCCCTCATCGACAAGAATTGCACGGATCTTGTAGGCGTCGCTGTCTTCCTGAGCAACAATTTCCGAACCCAGGGTCGCAGTGAGGGTTGTGATCGTGCCGAGAAGCAAACAGGGCTGGCGAAGGCTGGACAAGAGGCCTGAGTTACGCCAAGAGGAGTTATTCGGGAGGAATATCATGGTGGCGATTATAGCGGAACTGTCACCAGAAGTGGATTCTGAGAATAGTCTTGATATGCGTGTCTAGTTCGGTCTGTTCTTAGTTCATGGGTATTCGAGATGCCACCGTGCTATTTCTGTTGAGTCACCATTGGGGCTAGTGCGTGAAGAAGGCTGCTGTGGTTCCCTAAGAAGCGTTTAGGTTGCAGTGCATGAGATTCATCTGCGGTGGGGTTTCTCCCACCGCTTCAGAAGTGAGTACCAGGAGACCACCTGGGCCGATTGCTATTCCCTCACCCTGGGCCTCTAGAAGCGGTCGTAGGTCCATGTGGCCGTCCTTTATGGGAACGAGTGTGTCGGCTACGAACTCGAAGAACTGAAGCGATTCATATGTGCGTAGTGCCAAGATGTCACCTTCTGGGGAGGCACTTCCTCCTGTGACTTGGCGGGGGATCACTCGGGCTCCTGGTGAGAGTTCCTGAACGAGTTCAAGTGTGACTGTGTCAGGACGAAGAGGTGGTGGGTATCGATATATGGCTACTGGTCCGTTGCGGCCCTTAGTGCTGACGTAAATGTCTTCTCCAGGAAGGACAAGGAGGGCTTCAATATCACGCGGACCATCCGGTAATCTCACAGGGAAAACATCAGCATCGAGCTCTGGTATCTGTTGGTTGAGGGCCACCCTCAAATTGGGGGAATCGAGATCAGGTTCCTCGAGGCGCCGTATACTAATGTCGCCGGCGCCTCGTCTCTCAAGGTTGTCTCCCGTATCTGCGAGGTAGAGGCAAGATTCGCCTCCAGCGCAGATGGATGTCGCGATATCCTCCCAGTCTGTGAGCGATGGCCTTATACGAATACGGGAAATGATTTCGCCATCCGAATCAATCGCAGTGAGCACCGATCCATCATCATTATGGGTCCAAAATACATCAGGTTGGCCAAGGCTTACTACGACACCACTCGTTTCTTCAAGTTCTTCAGGCAGTGAAATGGCTGTAGTCGTCAATTCACAGTTAAGACTAGCCGTTGTGATAGACCCACAAGCCCCGATGGAGAGTAGAGCTAGCGCTCCCAGAATACTTGGGATCCACCGCAGCCGGCAGCTTCTACTAGCAAATCTCGCGATCAAGATATCTAGCTTAGTTTCCCGCCGCCCCGCTGATCTGTTGGTGCATGAGTTCGAGGACTTGTTGAAATGCTTCAGTGGGCAAGGCACCTTCAATTGGCGGGAAGCCTATTGGGTAGAAGGTTGGTGTACCACGCACACCAAGCCGGGTGGCAGTGCTTCTTGCACTGGCAATGCGATCGATGCTGTTGTCGTTATTTAGACAGGCATCAAACTCTGTGAGGTCCACACCTGCATCTTGAGCCATACTACGCAATACAGGCTCGGGGTCATCACTACGTTTCCAGGAGGCCTGGTCGGACCAAAGCCTTTCATTCAGAGCTTCAAATGGCAGTGATCCCTGCTCAAGGGCGCATTCTGCGGCTTCAGTTGCGAAAAGCGAGTTTTCAAACATGCCGTTTACGAATGGCAAGAATTTCCACAGCACTTTTCCAGTCTCTATGAACTCTTCACGCAATATGGGAAATGTTTCAAGGTGGAACTTACGACAATATCCACACCCGTAGTCTGACATTTCTACAATTCTCACGAGTGCATCTTGGTTCCCTTGATCATAGCCTAGCAGTGCTATGGGAAGCTGGTCGTCTCCGGAGCTGGGTTCTAACGCTGGGCTGGGCTTGACCTGCGTAAGCTCTCCGATTGGTTCACTAAGCAACGCCTGGGTGGTAGCAGCGGTACCCTGTTGGTCCGGGGTGTCCTCTCCGCAACCAACCATAATGATGATTACGAGTAGAGCTAAAGGTTCTCTAACCCGGCGGCTCATAGCATCTCCACACTTTGTTAGCTGCTCTAGTTCGTCCATGAACGCTGTCATATGAGTAAGGAGTCTTTGACCATTCCTCATTCTACTTTCGCCAAGTCCAGATGACTAACGCAAGGCCTGCTGCGGCCCCTAGAAGAGCTCCAGCCGCTAGAGTGCGGGTTGTTGATGCATCGAGCTGTATGGGGAACGAGGTGCTTGTTTGTTCAGGGTGTTCATCTAGGTCAACCACCTCTTGCTCACTATAGGTTGGGAAAGCGATGGGTCGTTCGGCAATCAAGGCGTTGGTATCGTTTTCTGGTCCTTCCCATTGGCACTCAGGGCAATTTGCAAGACCCTTCTCAGATGCGGTTCGATTAGCGTAAACGACTCCCCCTCCACAAAGCGGACAGCTTAGGTCAAGAGGTTTTGGGCTGATCATATCGTAGAGGGCGCTCTTCGATAGTTCGAGTTTTTCCGCGATCTTATTCACACTTTGGTTTGAGCCCCAATACAACTCGTTAGCTGCCGTGACTTCTATTTGTGACTCTTTTGGTGCGCCCATTTACGGAAGCCTGTCGTTCGAAGTTGTATGCTGGGTGCCTTTATCGACTTCTCTAATGATTCCGGTGAACATAGCTGCCTTATCCCAGATCCGTCACCAGTGTTGATCCCTGCATCTCACGGCCATCTTGAGGCTCTCTTGAGAGAGCCGACAGTGATTCCTAGGGGAGCCGTGGTCATGTGTCACCCTCACCCAAACTACGGTGGGACTATGCACACCAAGGCTGTCTACCGAGGAGCCGAGGCGTTGAGTGATGTGGGGTTGGTAGCTCTGCGATTCAACTTCAGGGGTGTGGGGGCCAGCACGGGGAGCTATGAGGGAGGCCTCGGCGAGGAAAACGACGTTCTTGATGCACTCAATTGGCTACAAGGCGAATATCCCGGATTACCATTGATTGTTGGGGGATTCTCATTTGGTTCACTGGTCGGTATGAGAGTGGGGGCAACAGATAACCGTGTCGTAGGGCTTTTAGGAATGGGATTACCAATCAGTTTGGAACGATATGATTACTCATTCCTTTCAGGCATGGAAAAACCAGTGCTGATTGTCCAGGGTGAGCATGATGAGTTCGGTACTGGTGAGGAGGCGGCAGAGTTGGTCACAGGTCTCGGGGAGCACATTAGACTGGTGCGAATTCCGGATTCAGACCATTACTTCACGGGTTGCTGGGATGAACTGAAGGGGGCGCTTAGGGGGTACTATGAGTCAGGACCGGGATTCCCGCTCATGCTGCCCGTATAGGGTTACCTGAGGAGGAGCTATGCGTAACCGAGAGCGGGTCTTAAAGAGTCTTGAAAACGTTTATCGAGACGCCTTCACCGCGGCAGAGGATGCCGATGATCGTAAGGCCATGGAGCAGTTCGATTTAGAGTATCAGCGGGATCAACTGCAGCTCGAAATCCTTCTAGATATCCGAGATTTATTGATACCGGAGAAGCCTGACGCGACGACCTCACTTCTAGAGAAGGCTCAGAACATTCGTAAATTGACCAAGCTGCGCTGATGTCTCCCAAGATCTACACTCGCACAGGCGATGCTGGAGACACAGGACTTTTTGGAGGCGGACGCGTCTCGAAAGGCGATTTACGCGTTGAAGCTTACGGAACGGTTGATGAGTTAAATGCAGCACTGGGATGGGCGGTATCAAGGGTAAATGAACAGGAGATCAAGAGTCATATTGAGACCGTGCAGGACGACCTGTTTGTGATAGGTGCTGCTTTGGCTACATCTCCGCCAACTGAACGGCGCCCTCAGCCTCAAGTGCCGATTCTCGACGAGTCTCGCATTGGAGAGATGGAGTCCTGGATCGACGCGGCCGACGATGAGCTGCCTGGATTAACCGCATTCGTCCTTCCGGGTGGCTCAGAAGGAGCGGCAGCCCTACATATGGCGCGCACCATCTGTCGGCGTGCAGAGCGGGCAGTCGTTCGTTTGGGTACTCAAGAGGATGTGATTGATGGTGTTATACCTTACCTAAACCGTCTTTCAGACTTGCTTTTTACCCTCGCGAGACTAGAGAACCACCGAGCGGGTATCAGCGACCGGGAATGGAGTAGCCCAGACGGCTGATGATAGGTTGCTTGAAGTCCTAACTTCCATTAAACCTTTGCCGCCGTTGTAACTGGAATCAAACGCGACAAACGTGTGAAGCCATGACCTATATCATCGCCGAGCCCTGTATCGATACGAACGACGCGAGTTGTATTGAGGTTTGCCCAGTCGACTGTATCTATGAAGGCAAGGACCAGTTCTACATCCATCCCGATGAGTGTATCGATTGCGGTGCATGTGAGCCGGAGTGTCCTGTTCAGGCGATTTTCCCTGACACAGATGTGCCTGTGGAGTGGGAAAATTATATAGAGAAAAACAAGGTTCATTTCGAGTAAAACGCAGGCTTCGCTATTGGGACAACAACTGGCTGGGGATTCGACCCAGTGACCCGATTCGCCGAAGTATCTTTAGCTGTGTATCCTGGTTCATTCCAAAATAAGACCCACTACCGGTGTTTGCCCTCTTCTATCTGAGTAATCAGAACGGGTGTCAGGCTTGGCGCAGCACCGGGCAAAACCCTGATGCAGCTTGAACGCAGATATACTTGAATTGGCAAGAGTTGGTGATCCAATTGCGCTTACTTGTGCCCTGGTCTCGACTCCCTCTGTGAACCCGCAGCTGGAAGAGGGTGGGAGTGGGGAGCAAGAAGCTGCAGTCCTAGTCGCCGAATGGCTTGATTCATGGGGGCTAGACACTCGGATTACGGAGATTAGCCCCAATCGTTTTAATGTGATCGGAAAGCTTGAGGGTGAAGGTCCAACACTTCTATTGAACGGACACCTGGATACAGTAGGAGTAGGTGGCATGACCGTTCCACCCTTCGATGCCAAAGTAAAAGGTGGCCGTATCTGGGGCCGAGGTTCTTGCGACATGAAAGCGGGACTAGCTGCGATCCTCGCCGCGACAAATCGTCTAACCGAAGAAGGACCTAGGCCAAACCTTATTGTTGCGATGACTGCAGACGAGGAGCATGCGAGCCTCGGCATGTGCGCTTTGGCAGATTCATCTCCCTCGGCTGATCTCGCGATTGTTACTGAACCCACTCGCCTAGCAGTCATGCCTGCTCATAAAGGGTTCTTGTGGGTTCGGGCGGTTTTCAAAGGGCGTGCGGCTCATGGCTCTCGTCCGGATCTTGGTATCGATGCAATCCGACACGCTGCGCTTTATGTCAGTGCGCTTGATGATTACGGGGAACAGCTCACTTCTCGTCCCGCTCATCCGCTACTCAAGTATGGATCAGTCCATGCCGGCACAATCCAGGGTGGTTCTGCCGCCTCCGTTTACCCTGATGCGTGCGAGATCGTTCTTGAGCGTCGAACGATGCCAGGAGAGAGGCCAGAGAAAGTACTTCAGGAATTCCAACGAATACTTGATGAACTGAGCGAGAGAGAGGGAGACGTAAGTGCTTCACTTGAGCAGACGCTCGAACGACCTGGTACAGAGGTTCCAGAAGACTCCAGGCTTGTACAAGGGCTGCTCAAGGCAGGTCAAAAACATGGAATTCCTCCTGCTGTAGAAGGTATGACGGCCTGGGTTGACGCAGCATTACTGAACGAAATCGGAATCCCAGCAGTTTGCTACGGGCCCGGAGATATTGCACAGGCGCATAGTGCTGATGAATGGGTTGAACTAGGCCAGATAGAGAAGTGCGCTGACGTTCTGGAGAGTTTTGCGCGAGACCTAGTTACTCGGGGTACCTAGCACGCTGCACTCATTTTGACTGATTGGGTAGCGCGGATGTTAGGCAGCGGAGCATCTTGGCGGTCCGATTTTCATTATGGAGGTAGCGTGGCCAACCCTAAACTCACTTGTCTTGTCGCGTTTTCACTTTTAGCGGCGGTCTCCGTATCAGCAACAGAGCCCGATACGTATCCTCGGCGGATCGGGATAGATATCGAGAATTACAGATTTGAAATCACGCTAAGTGACCAGGTTGATGAAATTCTAGGTCGCGCTACGGTGTCTGTAAGCTTTACGAGTAACGGGGTCACTGTCTTACCTCTCGACCTGACAAGCTTGAACGATGAGGGTCGGGGGATGCGCGTCTTGGCTGTTTACACGAGCGAATCGTCACTCTCATTCGCTCATGAGGATAATTTGTTAACCATCGATCTTCCCGAAGTCGGCCAGGTTGGCTCGCGCATTGAAATCACTATAGAGTACCAAGGTGTGCCAGATGCAGGGCTAAGAATCGGCCCAAATAAGTACGGAGATCGAACATTTTTCAGTGATAACTGGCCGAACCGTGCACGGAGTTGGCTCCCAACGATCGATCACGTTTATGAAAAAGCTACATGTGAATTTGTGGTCAGAGCTCCAGATCATTACCAGGTCGTATCGAACGGGCTGTTGCGTGAGGAAACCGATTACGATGACGGTACGCGTCTTACGCATTGGAAGCAGTCTGTTCCAATCTCACCTTGGCTTTATGTCTTAGGTGTCGCCCGCTTTGCAGTGCAACAGGTTGGTGACTTTGATGGGAAGCCAATCCAGACCTGGGTTTATGCTCAGGATCGTTCAGCAGGTTTCTACGACTTTGCGGTGCCAACAAAACAAGTTATGGAGTTCTATTCAGAGTACGTTGGCCCCTTTTCCTATGAAAAGCTTGCAAATGTGACGTCGCCAGCAACTGGGGGCGGAATGGAAGCTGCTACGGCGATCATGTATGGAGAGAATTCAGTAACTGGTGAACGTTCTTTGCGCTGGCGGAACGTCATCATTCACGAGGTTGCCCACCAATGGTTTGGTAACGCAGTAACTGAAGCTGATTGGGATGATGTGTGGCTAAGCGAGGGATTCGCGACGTATTTCACACAGCTTTTTATCGAACACGCTTACGGGCGTGATGAGTTCGTAGATGGAATGAAAAGCGCTGCCGACCGGGTCTTTTCCCAGTATGAGGACGATCCGGCATATCGCATCGTGCATGACAACCTTGACGATATGAGACGTGTCACAAGTGGAGCGACGTACCAGAAGGGTGCGTGGATACTGCACATGCTTAGGAAGCGCATGGGAGACGAGGCGTTTTGGGCCGGCATCCGCCTGTATTACGCGACACATTTTAACCAGACCGCTACCACGGATGATTTTATGAAGGCAATGGAATTGGCTTCAGGACTGGACTTGGAGATGTTCGCGGAACAGTGGTTATATGATGGTGGCAACCCTCGCCTCTCAGGGTGGTGGGAATATGATCCAACGTCGCAGACTGTGAGTTTAGAGGTCAATCAGGTACAGCAGGTTGGCGGCTTGTTCGACTTTCCCCTGGAAGTTGGTATCTACTTCGAAGGTGAAAGACGACCACGGTTGATTGAGACAGTTTCGGTCACGAACCGCTTCCATCGCTTCGTAGTTCCAGTCAACGACGAGCCGGTAGACGTGCGGCTAGATCCTGATACGTGGGCTTTATTTCAAGCTGACTTCGGTCGACGGGAGCTTGAGCGGCAACTGGGAAATTGACCCGGAAGAGGACATGACAATGATTCTGAAAACGACAGCCCTCGCATTAACGACTCTCCTTCTATCGAGTTGTACTATAGGGAGTACCCAATACGACTTGGTGATTGAGGGGGGGCGGGTCATCGATCCTGAATCTGGCCTCGACGCTGTGCGTACGATTGGAGTAATTGGAGGTGAGATAGCTGCGATCACCGAGACTTCTCTTGAGGGTGATCGAGTCATACAAGCCACGGGGCTTGTTGTGGTTCCTGGCTTCATCGATCTACATGAGCATGGTCAGGAAGAAGACTCTTACCGGATGATGGTGCGAGATGGTGTAACTACGGCCCTCGAGCTTGAGGTCGGAACGGCTGATGTAGAGGGGTGGTATGCGGAGCGTGAAGGTGGCCAGCTCGTAAACCATGGCGTGAGCATAGGCCATATTCGTGTGCGGATGGATGTCTTGGGTGATCCAGGGGATTTTCTGCCTGCTGGTATAGGAGGGAGTGCTACAGCTACAGAAGAACAGCTAGATGAGATTGAACGAGATATCCGTGAAGGAATCATGCAGGGTGCAGTGGCTGTTGGTTTCGGAAGCGCTTATACACCGGGCGCCACGATGGGAGAAGTCGAGCGTATGTTCGGGGTGGCAGGAGAGAATGGAGTAAGTGCCCACATTCATATGCGTAATGGCTTAGCTGGTCTCGATTCGACTATTAGCGCAGCAAGTAGGGCTGGAGCGCCTTTGCACATTGTGCATGCTAATTCGAGTGCTGGTGGTCAAATCAATGAGTTCCTATCCACTATTGAGGACGCACAAGCATCTGGACAAGATGTCACAACCGAGGCCTATCCTTACAGTGCTGGCATGACCCGGATTGAATCAGCTCTTTTCGACGATTGGGAAAACTGGGGTGAACAGCAGTTCGGTATACACCAACTGGTATCGACAGGGGAGCGGCTAACCAGGGAAACTTTCGCTCAAGCTCGGGCTGCGGGTGGCACTGTGATCATTCACAGTCGAACGGAAGAAATGACTCGTACTGCTGTTGCGAGTCCTATCACCATGATTGCGAGTGATGGCTTTATTGAAGACGGACGGGGCCATCCTCGTACTTCGGGTTCTTACTCCAAGGTTCTTGGCCAGTACACGCGTGAGGAGGGTGTGATGACCTTGCCCGAGGCCATCAAGAAGATGACGCTAATGCCGGCTCAGCGCCTGGAAGGTCGAATTCCCGATATGGTAGATAAAGGAAGAATTCGCATCGGTGCGGATGCAGACATCACGATCTTTAGCGCTGAGACTGTAATTGACCGTGCTACCTATATGGACGCCTCGATCCCGCCCGAAGGAATTCCTTATGTAGTTGTGCGAGGAGAGCTGGTGGTCGATGGAGGGGAGATCACCACAGCACGACCTGGTGGGCCGGTGAGGGCTGCAATTCGATAAGGTTTGCTGTGGCTAGCCGCAACAAGACTGATTTCTGATAAGTTAAAGTCTTGTCACTTCTATATTGCGCCATCGAACCTTAATTCCACCTCCATCGTGGATTTGTAAGGCAATATGGCCTGTTGCTGCGCCTATGTTGTCATCCGCGAAGTTGATCATCTCCGTACTATTTATCCAAGTGGTAACGTGCGTACCCACTACACGAATCCTCATAGTGTTCCACTCACCCATGTGTAGTGCCGAGTCTCTTGAGGGATCTGGCTGGATCAGCCATCCTCGACCGTATGATTCATAAATCCCACCAGAGAACAGACCTGGTGGTGCGACCTCAGCTTGCCAACCACTGATAATGGTACCGTCGATCGTAGAACGAAAAAAAACACCACTATTACCGTCGGCTTCCTGCTTGAATTCGAGAGTTAGGTCAAAATCTGTATACGTCTCGTTTGTGCGAAGGTAACCGTATTGAGCATCGGGCCCGCTTTCACAGATAAGGTCTCCGGCATCGACGTACCAGAGTTCAGTCCCGTGCACTGTCCAGCCATCAAGGTTGCGTCCATTGAAGATTGGTGTCGGCTCTTGAGCACAGAGGGATGAAGCGGTCAACAATAGAGTAAGCACAACAAATGCTCCACTTGTCCTTCCTCTAGGCCGCAAAGGAAAAACCCCCTCAGCCCTCATCAGAGATATGGCCTGATCTTGATGTTTCGATAACGGACGTCATGTCCGTGGTCCTGAATGCCTATGGAGCCATTGGGAGATCGAGCGTAGAGGGAGGGATCAAATTTGCTTGACTGCACCAAGTCGTTCCATTCGTCAGTATAGTACTCGTACCTGACAGTCAGTTGACCGTTAAGCCAATGCTCAACCTGGTTGCCTGAGGCTACTATACGACCAGTATTCCAGTCTCCTACCGGGCTGGACGCAGTGACCAAGGATGAATGGAGGTCGTAATTGTCTCCCGTTAGGTGCTTATCCATGTCCATGGTGCCCATATCGATGTACGCAGTATCGTCGAGCACTTGAAATTCTGGGGCTACCTCCCACATCACAGTTCCCTCGACTTCCTTCACTCGGTAAAACACACCGCTGTTGCCGACGGGAGAAACCTTAAAATCGAAAAGCAGTTCGAAGTCAGAAAACTCTGCCTTGGTAACGATATCTCCACCAAGCCCATCTTCACTGCCATCCGAAGCAAAGACGACCAGATTACCATCAGCTATAGCCCACCCTTCCAGGGGAAAGGACTCATTCAGGTATCCACGCCAACCGTCCGTAGATACACCATCAAATAAAAGAAGCCAACCTGCAGCCACTTCTTCTGGAGTGAGTTTATTGTGTTCTGTCTCAGTTGAGGCGTTGTCCTTTCCTGCATTTGCCGGAGAGCAGACGGTGAGGGCTGATATTAGGCCCAGAAGGCTTAAGCGTGCCCCGGTTCTCCACACGATAGGCACTGTTAGATAACCTCCATCATTTCGGGGTCCCAGGACACAATCTGATCACCGAAGTAACTATCGTTACAGGCTAACGCTGGTGCCGCAGCGCGTAGCCCAAATTCTGCATCTTCGTTTACCGGGCGACCATCACGAACACCACGGAAGAAATTCATGAAGTGATCAAAGTGAGCCCCCATATATCCATCTTCTACCATAAAAATGCTTTCTGCCGGCGGTAGCATCTGTTTTCGTGCCTCAACTCCTTGATCCATTTCGTCCGCCTTCCTCTGGCTAAAGACATCGGTTGGGCTAACAGCCTTATTTCGGCGCAAGACAACTTCCGTCCAAGTCACATCCATAGCACCTTCGCTTCCTACCAGGCGCAAGAATGTTGTCCCTGAGGTGCCATCAACAAAATTCACACGGAGTGAGAGGTTGAACGGCGGGTGCGCTTCAGTTTCCGGGTAGTCGAACATTCCCAGCAAGATATCGGGTACCTCACGCCCATCCTTCCAATAACGCAGTCCGCCTTGCGACATGATCTTACGTGGGCCCACGGATGAGGTGATGAAATGAAGGCTTGAGAATAGATGAACAAAGAGGTCACCCGAGACCCCAGTACCGTAGTCGCGATAATTTCGCCAACGGAAGATACGTAATGGATCGTAGGGTTTTCGGGGAGCATCACCGAGAAACATTTCCCAATCGACGGTTTCCTCAGTAGCGTCTTCCGGAATAGCGTATTGCCACGCACCGATCGGGTCATTACGTGCCCAAAATCCTTCAGCGTAGTTCAGTTCTCCGATCTCTCCTGCGGCGAGCAATTCTTTTGCCTTCTCATTACCAAGAGAACTCATCCCCTGGCTACCGACCTGGAAGGTTTTCCCGGACTCATTTTGTGCCCTGACCACATCGGCACCCTGGGCTATGCTGTGCACCATGGGTTTCTCGCAGTACACAGATTTTCCAGCCGTAAGTGCTTCTACAGAAATCCGCTTGTGCCAATGATCCGGAGTACCACAGATCACGGCATCAACATCATCTCGGGCTAAGACTTCACGGTAGTCACGCGTGGTGAACAAGTCTTGTCCATAGTTTTCATGCGCTGCTGCCAGGCGGCCATCGAAACAATCTGCTACTGCGACGAGTCTCACCCCTGGAATGCTCAATGCTGTTTCAACATCGGCCATACCCATCCCTCCAGCTCCGATTACTGCTAGTTGGATTTGGTCGTTAGCAGACTGGTACTTTTGCCTTGCAAGAGTGTGGATGTGATCGCGTTCCCGGGTGGATAAGAACTTAGGCGTTGCGCCACCAGCTAAGGCACCAGCAGCAAGGCTGCTCAGAAACTTGCGGCGGGACTGGGGGGCTGTTCGGTCAATCATTTTTGGCTCTCACGGGCGGAGTTTGATGTAACACTTGTATTGTCCGCGATTACTAGGCAATAAACACAAAGCTTAGAAACCGTTTGTTACAATGCGCGGTGACTACCTGAATTGCCAGCAAATCAGCCGCGGTAGCATCTTACCCTGCCCCAACTCAGAATGGACCCGGACCAGCACCGAAGGACGGAAAATGCTAAAGACAATACGATGTTTGCTTACGATCTCGGTTCTCTTAGTGACTGCTCAACACGTTAGCGCCCAAGTCGATCTTGAAGCTTTGCAAGACGAGGCAGTCGGTTGGCTCCAAGAATACATTCGTATTAATACAATAAATCCCCCAGGCAACGAGATTCGGGGGGCAGAATTCTTTGCACGGTTGTTCGAAGCAGAAGGCATTGAATACGAGATCGCTGAATCAGCGCCTGGCCGAGGGAATATTTGGGCTAGACTCGAGGGCGGTGATAGGCCGGGTATTGTGCTGTTACACCATATTGATGTGGTACCGGCGGACGAGCGTTACTGGGATAGTGATCCACTCTCAGGCGAGCTTAGAGATGGCTATATCTATGGCCGTGGTGCTCTCGACACGAAGACGAGCGGCATTCTGCATTTAGCGACTTTCATTGCACTTCACAGATCAGATATTCCGCTCAACCGAGATGTGGTTTTCATGGCAACTGCTGACGAAGAAGCTGGGGGGTTTTTTGGAGCAGGTTGGCTTGTCGAAAATCGTTCTGAGCTCTTCAATAACATTGGCTTCTTACTCAATGAAGGTGGCGGTGGCTCTGTCGTTGAGGGGAGAGTACAGTTTGGGGTTGAGGTAACTCAAAAGGTGCCCTATTGGCTGCGCCTAACAACAACGGGTGAGCCGGGGCATGGTTCCCGACCGCTCGTTTCGTATGCTTCACTCAAACTAATTGAGGCTCTGGAGCGTCTGCGTCTTCATGAATTTGAAGCACGTATTATTCCTGCGGTTGACTCCCACTTCAGGGGAATGGCAGCTCGGCATCCCGAGCCTTGGCAATCTCGATTTGAGGACCTTGGCTCTGCGATCCAAGAACCTGAGGTATTGGAGGAGCTTCAACTCTATAACCCATCACTTCACACACTGACCCGGAATACCTGTTCGATCACACGCTTTGAAGGGAGCAACAAGATTAACGTAGTATCACCAGAAGTGTGGGCAGAGATTGATTGCCGACTGCTACCTGATCAGGATCCTCAACTATGGCTCAGAGAGGTTCAGGGCGTGGTAGGCTCTGAAGTCGAAATCGAAGTGTTAATGGGCTTTACGCCAGCAGTCTCAACCACGGACACTCAACTTTATGAGATGATCCGGGACGTGACTTTAGAAGAGCTACCTGGAGCTAGCTTTGTGCCACAGGTTCAAGGGGGATTTACGGATAGCCATTTTTTTCGGGACCTTGGCATCGTTAGCTATGGCTACAGTGCAACAGCAACACCCTCAGAGGATGCTGGAGGCGTTCATGGGAACAATGAACGTGTAACAGAAGAGAATGTACGTCGTGGCGTGACTATGACGGTCAAGATTCTAGAGCGATTCGCTGCCACGCGACCAATTTCAGAGGAAGAGTGATGATGGGGAAAATTGACGTTTGGTCAACAAGATCTCGTGAGATCATGGAGGGGTATCATGGGCGCTTCGTTCACAGCGAACGCACCACCCATGTTTATTGGGAAATCGATCCAGGAAAGCCGCTTCCGGAGCATGATCACCCCCATGAGCAGGTCGTGAATATGCTCATGGGCACTTTCGAATTAATAGTAGACGGGACATCCCATATGCTTGAAGCGGGAGACGTTTTCGTGGTTCCTCCGGATGTGCCACACACTGGTGTAGCCCATACTCCTTGCAGGATTCTCGATGTTTTTGCCCCGGTCCGGGAGGATTACTTATGAAAGTGCTCACTACATTCACTGGCCTGATAGTAGCGGCACTACTTGCAAGTGCTACTGCTTTGGTAGGCCAGGTTGACACTCAATCCACTGATGATGCGATTGCTCCCTGGCCACCTGTAGCGACCTTTTCGATCCTTGGGTATGACCCACTCACTGGGGAAGTAGGTGGGGCTGTTCAGTCGCGGGTCTTTGCTGTGGGAAATGGAGTCCTTTGGGCTGAGGCGAATGTAGGTGTCGTCACGACTCAGGCGATTGTGGATGTTAGTTACGGACCCCAAGGCTTAGAGTTGCTGCGGCAGGGGTTGAGTCCACAGGAGATTGTTGAGCGGCTCCTCTCCGATGACCCAGATCCGCGTCCTGAAGATTGGACAAAGCTCGGGCGGCAATTCTCTGTGATGGACTCCCGAGGTAACGTGGCAACCCACACTGGGCCACGCGCCTCCGACTGGGCAGGGCACCGGGTCGGTACTCATGTATCAGCACAAGGAAATATATTAGCTGGACCAGACGTGGTTGATATGATGGTAGAGGCCTTTGAAATGACGGATGGACATCTATCATTTCGCCTTCAAGCCGCTCTTGAGGCGGGACAAGCTGCTGGTGGTGACAGTCGGGGTATGCAGTCGGCAGCGATGATCATCGTAAAGGAAGACGGTGGGGTTTGGCTCAACAATGATGTCGTACTGAGACTCCAGGTTGATGACTCTGATAATCCGATTGCAGAGCTTCGGCGCCTTGTTGAACTGGCTGCCCGCCAGCGGGACCGGACTAGGGGGCGCTAGCTGTTCGAGCCAACCCTCTGGTAGCCCTGGAGTTACTTGTGTGCCTTGGTTAAGGGACTTCTATGAGAGTTCGTGATTCACGAGGCCTGCTAGAATGAAACTGCTCAGCTCAGCAGTGCTCGTTGTATGCAGCGCGCAAATCATTCGCAATGTCTTCTGGATTCCGACCCTCGATTAGGTGACGCTCCATGAAATAAACGAGGTCCCCATCCTTGAAGAGCGCGACTGAGGGGGATGATGGCGGGAAGCCGACAATGTACTCACGTGTTCGCTCTGTAGCTTCTATGTCCTGGCCGGCGAAGACTGTAGTAAGTACTTCAGGCTTCTTCTCCCCCTGTAGCGACATATATACCGCAGGACGCATCATCGCTGCAGCACAGCCACAAACTGAATTCACCGCTACGAGAGTGGTTCCCTTGTCTGCGCTGAGCACGGTGTCGACCTCTCCAGGTGTCTTCATCTCACTGAAGCCGACTCGCACGAGGTCATCACGCATGGGCGCTATCATCATCTCCGGGTACGGCATGGTTAAGCTCCTGGTAGTGTATCTGGGCCCAAACTTACCCATGACGGGGCTTGGGTTCCACCGGTGGGCTTGGGCAATACCGTTGCAGCAGCACGGTTGGGTGGCCACCTTTTTGTTATGCCAGCCGTGACCCAGATCGTGCGACTCAACGTCAACGGTGACCTACAAGAGATTGGAGTGCCGATGCACTTTACTCTTCTGGAAGCCTTGAGGTACGAACTTGGCCTTACCGGTTCCAAGCAGGGGTGTGATAAAGGTGACTGTGGTGCCTGCACGGTCATCCTAGACGGACGACCCACATTATCCTGCATCACTCCGGTCTGTGAGGCTGAGGGACATAGCATCATGACGGTTGAGGGTTTGGCTGATACAGATGGCCCTCATCCGTTACAAGATGCATTCGACTTACATGGGGCAGCCCAGTGTGGGTTCTGTACCCCTGGGATCCTATGTTCTGCTGCAGCCCTCCTGGAACAGACAATTTCTCCTTCTAGGAAAGAGATCAAGGAGGCTTTAGCAGGAAATCTTTGCCGATGCACGGGCTACTCTAAGATCTATGATGCTGTGGTGAGCGCAGCCCAAAGGTTGCAAGTCGAAGCTCGTCTGGATGGGTCATCCAAGTGAGCGCTAATACACGTAAGTCTAAGTCGGACTTCGCGTTAATCGGCACACCGATGCGGAAAATAGAAGGGCTGGATAAGTCTACAGGGCGGGCAATTTATACAGATGATATAGTGCTTCCGGGGATGCTACACGGAAAAATCCTTAGATCGCCCTATCCTCACGCTCGGATTGTGTCGATTGATGTGTCAGCCGCCGAAAAACTAGAGGGTGTGCACGCGGTCATTACGGGCGCAGACATTCCGACGAAGTATGGCATTATCCCTTGGACCGCCGACGAGTATCCTCTATGCACCAACCGTGTCCGATATATAGGTGATGCAGTCGCTGCGGTCGCTGCAGTGGATGAGGATCGAGCAATTCGGGCTCTAGAGTTGATACGGGTCGAGTATGAAGAACTCCCAGCATTTCTTGACCCCTACGAAGCACTCGCAGCTGATGGGTCAACTCCATACGTGCATGAACCCAGGAAAGAAGGTGGGAACGGCAATGTAACGAAGCAGGTGCAGCTAGAGTTCGGTGAAGTTGATGAACTCATGTCCGGGTCTGATGTGATTGTAGAAGGCCAATACTTTTTTGAGGGAAGTACGCATACACCGATTGAGCCTCACTGCGCCATCGGACTATGGGACGGAGTGGGTAAGCTGACGGTTTGGTCGGCTACTCAGGTGCCACACTATTTGCACAGAGAACTGGCTCGAGTTTTAGAGTTAGATCCAGCACGCGTGAGGGTGCTCCAGCCACTAGTGGGTGGAGCTTTCGGTGGAAAGAGTGAGCCATTCGACTTGGAGTTCTGCGTTGCCAAGCTATCAATGTTGGCAGGTCGCCCAGTGAAGATCCTCTATACTCGTGAGGAAGTATTCTACGCTCACCGTGGTCGGCACCCCTTCCATATGAAGTACCAAATGGGTAGCACGAAGGAAGGGAAGCTCACTTCAGTTAACGCGAAAATTCTACTTGATGGTGGCGCCTACGCCTCATTTGGTCTTGTGACGACGTACTATGCTGGACAATTACTGTGCGCTCCTTATTCGATGCCAGCATATCGTTTTGATTCAACGCGATTGTATACAAATAAGCCGGCATGTGGCCCGAAGCGTGGACATGGATCGGTACAACCGCGCTTCGCGTTCGAGATCCAGATTGACAAACTCTCTGAGAAAGTAGGTTTAGACCCGTTTGAATTCAGGCGACGGAACTTTATTGGCTCAAACACACGTACGGTGAATGAATTGCGGGTCACGTCGAACGGGTTCCTAGAGTGCCTCGAGTCAGTTGAGCGTGCGAGTCGTTGGCGTCGCAAGTTTCGACGACTCCCGTTTGGTCGAGGTGTAGGCGTGGCCGGGTCCACTTATATCTCTGGAACGAACTACCCGATCTATCCTAACGAAATGCCACAGTCTGGTGTGCAGATGCAAGTCGATCGCTCAGGACGAGTATCTGTTTTTAGTGGTGCGAGTGAGATTGGACAGGGATGTGATTCGATGGTTGCCTACATCGCTGCGGAAGAGCTCGGTGTACCTCTCGAATACGTGAGGGTGCTTCGCGGGGATACCGATTTCACGCCAGTAGATTTAGGAGCGTATTCTAGTCGGGTAACGTTTATGCTAGGCAACGCGGCGATTGATGCCGCAACCAAGTTGCGGGAGATGGTCCAGAAAGCGGTTGCGGGGGAGTGGGAAGTAGAGGTTAGCGAGGTCCTGCTGGCTGGAGGGATGGCGATGTGGGCACCCGACACTGAACGGCAGATGCCGATCCGGGAAGCCTTCAACCTCGCAGAGTCAGCATTTGGGACATTAGGTGCTACGGGATGGTACAACACGCCAAAAGATATTCATGGCGAATATAGAGGAGGTACGATTGGTGCCTCGCCTGCTTATTCGTTTACGGCGCATGTGGCCGAAGTTGAGATTGATGTCGAGACAGGTGTGGTTGAGGTCGAAAAGATTTGGATTGCACATGACTGTGGCCGGGCACTCAACCCGGTTTTAGTAGAAGGTCAAATGGAGGGTTCTGCCTACATGGGCTTTGGTGAGGCGCTCATGGAGGAGCAGATCTTTAAGAGTGCTGAACAGGGACGAGCTGGGCTACACAACGCTCCATCGCTTCTCGACTACCGCATCCCGACTAGTCTCGATACCCCAGAATTAGAGTCATTGATAGTGGAATCAATCGATCCAGAGGGGCCGTATGGAGCCAAAGAGGCGGGTGAGGGTCCCCTTCACCCTTCGATTCCTGCCATAGCAAATGCGATTTATGATGCAATCGGGGTCCGGGTGGACAGACTGCCTTTTTCCCCGCCAAACGTGTGGCGGGCAATTGAAGGAGCCAGAGAAGCCGGCACCCTAGGTACCCCCCCAGTTCCCGATGGTCCTCAGGTAGCTACTGGGAAGCCACAAACCAAAACAGTCTCCTCAAGATCATGAAACTGCATCCTCTTGTACCGGGATTGCTAGCGATCGTGGTTGTGATATCGACAACGCTGCTCCTATTTCGTTCCCCGCCAAGCATCCATAGCGAGCTAATAGCTAGAGAAACGGATGTGGAAGGGGACTCACGAGACCTCAGTTCCTGGGATGAAGAGGATTGGTCGATTTTTGAGACGAAGGTCTCATGGGCGCTAGGACAAGGTCTAGATACCCTTTCAGTTGGCACAGTAATGGCCAACATAGGACGTTCTTTTGTCGGGACGGCCTATGTGCCCGGAACACTTGAGGTAGAGGGGCCAGAGAGCCTCGTGATCAATTTTCGGGGCCTTGATTGTGTGACCTTTGTTGAAAATGTCTTCGCGATGTCGCGATTTGTGCGTGCGGGAGGAGCACGAACACTTCTTAGAGACCGCAAGTCCGCCGAGGACTTCTACGAGTCTATTTTGAGTGAACACCGCTACAGGAATGGTCAAGTCAAGGGTTATCCCAGTCGCTTGCATTACTTCAGTGATTGGGTTGGGGACAATCACCGAAGAGGTCTCGTACACGATATTAGTACAGAGCTTCGCGGAATCATTGATTCCGAGGCAATTGACTTCATGTCTACCCATCATGACGCGTATGCTCAGTTAGTAGACACGTCGAATGTTTCGTTGATCAAAGAAACCGAAGAGCGCTTAAGCCTTGCGGGGCGAGTTTATATTCCGGAAAACAGAATCGATGAGGTAGTCCGGGACATTCATGACGGTGACATTATCGCGGCAACCAGTACACTGGCAGGGCTTGATGTCGCCCATACTGGCCTAGCGCTTTGGATTGATGAGACCTTGCACCTTCTTCATGCACCACTCGTGGGCGAGGCAGTGCAGATCAGTGAGACTTCACTTGCAGAGCGTATAGATAGGATAGAGGGACAGGACGGTATCATTATCGCTCGCCCTCAAGACGAACCACGCCGAGAGGCTCCATCAGCAAGGGAAGGGTGATGTGCTGAGATTGCCTCCTTTCGTCTACCACAGGCCCGTGTCGGTGGCCGAGGCCACAGGACTCATGGACCAGTATGCGGAAGAAGCAATGTATGTGGCCGGTGGAACAGACCTGATCCCGAATATGAAACACAGGCTCTTTGAACCGACGCATCTTATCGCGTTGAAGAGTGTGAGTGAGCTGAGTGGAATCCGTGAGGAGAACGGCTATCTCCGGATTGGTGCAGCCGAAACACTTGCAGAAGTGGCC
>Ga0209228_1000525_pt1 | contig 19835 bp, 12 predicted proteins | sample METZYME_3_150m_FD_187547 | JGI IMG/M metagenome (GOLD analysis project Ga0209228, IMG submission 187547) | Marine microbial communities from oxygen minimum zone in mesopelagic equatorial Pacific - METZYME_3_150m (SPAdes) (version 2) | ecosystem: Environmental > Aquatic > Marine > Oceanic...
CTTGATTGCTTACCTTGGGGAAAAATTTATATTGGACAAACACAAAAATGGTTCATTTTTAAATTCTCAGGCGAAGATAAAGATATAAATGTAGAAACTCAAAATCCAGAATTTAGTGAATGGAAATGGATTAACTCTGATGATTTAGTTGAGAATGCTGTTCCCTTCAAACAAAATGTATACAAAGCTATACTTAATGAGTTCTCAAATATTTTCTAATCGTTAATATTTGATAACAATTCAACATTTCCTCCCATAGCAACAATATTATTAGAAATACTATATTCATAACAAAATTTCTTTAAATATTCTGGACCTCCTGCTTTGGGACCAGTACCAGATTTATGATGTCCTCCAAAAGGCTGGGATCCTACAACAGCACCCACGATATTTCTATTAATATAGGTATTTCCAACATTGGAATTATTTATAACGGTTTCAATAACTCTATCTATTCTGCTATGAATCCCCAAGGTTAATCCATAATTAAGAGAGTTAATTTGGTCACATAATGCAACTAAGTTTTTTGAATTAAAAGATAAAATATGTAGAACGGGACCAAAAATTTCTTCTCTAACTTCATTAATATTTTTAATTTCTATTATGATCGGGTTTATAAAATTACCCTCATTATGAATTTCTATTGATTGATATTTTTTTGTAAAATTATTTATATGATTTTGTATTTTTTCTTTAGCAAAAGAATCAATAACAGGTCCAACATCAGTTGAAATCAACTCTGGACTTGAAACTATTAAGGAATCTGCTGCCCCTCTCAGCATAGTTAAAGTTTTCTTATAAACATTTTCCTCAACACATAATATTCGACAAGCAGAGCATCTCTGTCCTGCGCTATTAAATGCTGAATTTATAACATCTTCTACGACATGTTCTGTTAGAGCAGAGCTATCAGCTATTAAACAATTGAGCCCTCCAGTCTCTGCAATTAAGTTTATTAAATCTGATCTTTCATGAAGTTGTTTTTGAATAATTTTTGCAGTTTCTAATGATCCTGTAAAAACAACATTTTGTAAATTGTTATTAGAAAAAATCTTAGAACCTATATCTTCCCCTTTTCCTAGTATTAATGCAGCAGCATTTTTTGGAAGACCTGCCTTTAATAATAATTTAAAAATTACATAACTAAGATTAGAAGTTTGCTCAGCAGGTTTAACTATCGTTACATTGCCACAAACCAAAGCAGCAATCATTTGACCAACAAAAATTGCTATTGGAAAATTCCAAGGACTAATTACACATGTTAAGCCTCTTGCTTTTAATTTATAAATATTTTTTTCTCCAGTAGGACCAGGTAAATTTTTTTCTTGAAAGATAAGTTTAGCTTCTACTGCATAGTACCTACAAAAATCAATCGCCTCCCGTATATCTGCAATTGAGTCTTCTATAGTTTTACCAGCTTCTTTTACACAACACGATACGAGTGAATGGTAATTACTTTCAAGTAAATTAGCAAATTTATTTACTATATCAATTCTCATATCAAGGTGACTATTTTTCCATTCATTGCTGTATAATGTAAGATTTTCAATAGCTTCCTTAATAACATTTTCATCTGCATAGTAAGCCTGACCGATAATTTTTGTGTTATCATAAGGTGATATAATATTCTCAGTTATGTTAGTTACTTTATCGGTGCCATTTACAATGCAACGTGGCTTAACATTTTCTAAGCTTTGTAAATTAGTAAACAATTTTATGTTATTCTCTTCTGTTAAATCAATTCCAAGAGAGTTTTTTCTACCAATAAAAATATTTTCAGGTTTTTTAATTTGATTTTCTTTGATTTTATTTAATTTTGATAAAGGTGATTGTGTCAAAATATCTGTGTTAGAATCCTTTTTATTTAATTGATGGATAAACGATGTGTTTGCACCATTCTCTAAAAGTCGCCTTACAAGATAAGGGAGAAGATCATTATATCCGCCAACAGGTGCATAGACTCTGCAGGAAAAATTAACTTTGTTGGTAAAATGATTATAAATCTCATCACCCATTCCGTGTAATTTTTGAAATTCATGGGGTTTATCCATAAATAACTGTTGGACATAGGCGATAGTAAAAGCATTGTGCGTTGCAAACTGAGGAAATATATTATTTGAGGTCTCTAGAATATGAGCACATTTTAAGTAAGATAAATCTGTTATAAATTTTTTTGTGAAAACAGGGTAATTTTCCAATCCCTTTTCCTGAGCGAGTTTTATTTCGGTATCCCAATATGCTCCTTTAACGAGACGTACATTCATTTTTTTATTTAGCGTTTTCAATTTATTATCAAGCCATTTCAATACAAATATGGATCGTTGTTGATATGCCTGAACAGCTATTCCGAAACCTAAATATTCACTATCAATTACATCACTATTCAAAATTTCTTCAACTAAAAATAGGGATAAATTTAAACGATCTGCCTCTTCAGCATCAAAACAAATATCGATATTTACTTTTTTTGCGAGTTCAATTAATTCCAATAATTTTGGTAACAATTCTTTTTTAAGTAAATCAAGTTTGCTACGCTCATAACGGGGATGTAAAGCTGACAATTTAATAGATATACTATGTTTTTTTTCTGTAGAAGAATCTCCTATAACATTGATAGCATTTTTGTAATTTTCAAAGTATTTATCAGCATCTTCGTAAGTTCTAGCACCTTCACCAAGCATATCAAATGAGTAAGCATAAATTGATCCCTCTAATTTTGATGAAAGCTTTGATGCTCTTTTAATATCTTTTTCAAAAATAAATTGTTTTGCAAGAATATTAATTGATTGCTTAATAACTGAACGTAAAACAGGTTTACTAATATTTTTTAATACAGACATAAAAATATCAGTTTCTTTTAATTCATCCTGCTTCAATATTTTTCCAGTCATTAAAAAAGCGATAGAAGAAATATTTACAAAAATATTATTATCATTCTTTATGTGTTCCCTCCATTTACCTGATGGTATTTTATCTTCTATTAAATCATTAATAGTTTTATTATCAGGTATCCTTAAGAGAGCTTCTGCTAAACACATTAAAACTATTCCTTCTGAACTTGATAAGTCATATTCATGCATTAATTTTTCAAATGCATTGTAAGAGTTGTATTGCTTTGCAGATTCGATTATTTTTTTTGCCCTGTTCTTTATTTCTTTTTCATTAGTTTTAAGATAATTGGAAATTTCAGGAACCAAAATATCCCGTGTTAAAGTAACTTGATCAGTAAATTTGTTATTTAAAATATCTTCCATAACAATCAAATATTAGATTTATAGTGGTTGATATTCAATATCGTATTTAAAATATTTTGGTCCAACTAATTCAATTGCTTCCTTTGATTTCCAAATAGGATCACACGGAAGGCCTAATACATTAACTGAAAGACCATACTTCATTACCTCAGTTGTTATAGGTTCACCAGTATTAGCATCAAATAAACAAATTAAATCAGGTGTGGTAGCTAGTACTTTATCTCCTTCCATTGCAATCAAGAATTCATTTTGAAAATTAAGTTTCGCGTTTCTTCCTGCAAAATCACCTATGCCCTCTAATTTTACAATTCCTCTAGTAAAACCCTCACCTGCAGTTCTTTCAACATCTCTTACTCTAGCTTGAAATAAATATTTTCCGTTAAGTTCTTTTGCAAGTACTTTATATGCATTGAAAGAGTGTTCCTTAACAACACAACCAATATAATGAATTAGGGATAAGCTGTTTTTAATCAAATATTTTTTACACTGTCCTGCTGTCACAGGATATAAGCTGACCATAGCTGAACCACCCATTTGTATTGTAAGCGCTCTTGCTAATTTTTCTGTCCATTGATTACTAATAGTATCAAAAGTAGCTCCATTTCCTTTATCATCTATCATTGCCATTGGTGTAGCTGTAATTCCACCTAAGGTGAATGAAACCATTTGCAATTCAGGAAATGCCCTTCCCATAGCATCTCCATCAATGATAGGTAAACCTAATTTTGCAGCAGCAACAAATGGGATAGTAGAATTTAATCCACCTGCTTCAATACATAGGATTGCAGATACTTTTTTTTGCATTAATTTTTCCATCATAGAAACAAGTTGTGTAAATTCATTTCCAGAAGGAAATTTTTCCATCATTACTGTCGGTGCCCCCATCATCGCTATAGGAAGTATCAACGCATCATCATCAAGTGTTTCAACTTCAATGACTTTTACAGGTTCTGTAGTTTCAAGACATTGATTTGTCATTAATCTTCCAACATAAGGGTCTCCACCGCCTCCTGAACCAAGCACAGCTCCTCCTATCGCAATTGCTTCTAATGTATCTTTATCAACTAATGTAATTTTCTTCATATAATTATTTATTCTCCATCTTAAGATCGCCAACGACGGTAACATTAATTAATAAATTATTGCCTGGTAAATAAGATAATGGCATATCGGAAACTGCTAATACATTAATCGTATCTGGATTAGCATTTCTTTTTATAGCAAGTTTTGTTGCCTCATCTGTAACTTTTTTTATAGCACTCTCCCTGTCAATCTTATCATCAATCAATATAACTTTTGATACTTGACCACTGACCTGAGCTATTGCAGCACCAACAGCATTTGCTAAATCATTATGAAGTGGCTTTATCACATTCAGACCATCAATTTCATTATTGAGCATAATACTCCCACCACCAACTGCAATAACAGGTATTTTTTCACTTGAAGTTCTTGCTCTTGCAACTTTATCTTCAACCATTTGGTCCATTAAATTAATTATATTTTTTTTATTTGTGACTTCAGGAGCCTCTTTTGTGCCCATCTTACATCTTCCATAAGAAACTGCTACATCACTAGCTGTAAGAACATCCCCTCCAAAAACTTTTGCCTTATATGTTAATTCATGTCCGACTGATTGAGGACCTACTGTAGGCTCCTCGGTATTAATTATAGAACCTCCCCCCAGACCAAAACTTATTACATCTGGCATAGAAAAATTTGTTCTAACATCTGCTACAGTAACAGAAGTACCTGCTTGTCTAGGAAATCCATCCTTTACTTCTCCTACATCAGTAGTAGTGCCTCCAACATCTACAACAAGTGCATTTTTTTCTTTAGATAAAAAAGCCGCACCTCTCATTGAGTTGGTAGGTCCGCAAGCAAAAGTAAGAACTGGTAAATCAATTACCTCAGAAGACTGAATTAAAGTGCCATCATTTCTAGTAAAAAACATTGAACATTTAAAATTCATTTTGTTTCGAAGCTTTTCAAATGACTCTACAACTTCTTTTGCAAGTGGTTTTAAAGTTGCGTTGATTAGGGCGGCATTTTCTCTCTCTAATAATCCCATTCCTCCAATATTTTTACTAAGAGAAACATTTATATTTGGTGAATTTTTTTTTATGATATCAAAAGCCTCTTGCTCCATATCGCCTCGTACTGTTGCAAAGACTGAACTTATAGCAATTTGATCACAACCTAATTTTCTTAATTCATTCAATGCATTAATAATTTCTTTTTCATCTAATTTTGAAATCTCACTTCCATCCATTTCAAAACCACCTTTAACTAGTTGAAAATTTCCATTCATAGAATCAACTAATTCCTTTGGCCAATCAGCAAAAGGTAAAATAGATCCTCCTGAAGGTAAACAAATTCTAATCAATCCTGTTTTAGATAATTTTTTTCTTTGGACTATCGCATTTACAAAATGAGTAGTGCCAACAATTAAGGCTTCAACATCTTTTGATTCTTTTTTAGCCTGACTAAGAGCAACTTTAATTGCGTTTTCTACACCAGATAAAATATCTTTAGTTGTTGGGCTTTTTGCACCTCCTAAAAATTCTTCGGATTGCATTACTACTGCGTCAGTATTCGTTCCTCCAACATCTACCCCAATTCTTAACATTTTTAATTTATTTTTTATAACCGTAATATTTTTTTGCTTGTTCTTTAGTAATATATTGATTTAGCAAATCACTTTTAATCATTTCTTTATTTCTTTTTTTAGGATCTCCAAAACCTCCACCGTTACCAGTATAAATTCTTACAATATCTCCTGGCTCTAAACCTAATCCAGTAACAACAGAATATTTTTCAATTTTTTTATTTTTTCTAATTACTTCGATGTAGTTAGCGCTTCCCTCTCTTCCTTTATTTAAGGCCCATGGAAGAGTTTTTGATCTTGTATAAGCAACTGAAATCCAAGCATTCTTTGATCTTACACGATAATCCATAATAATACCCTTACCACCATTATATTTTCCTTCACCACCATCTTGATTGTTAAGCCTCATTTGATCAACATACAAGCCGTGCCTAGCTTCATGAATTTCTGCAGGAGTATTAAAAGTATCGCCATGAAATGCTGAAAAATTTGCACTCATTCCATCACCTGCTGCAGAGGCACCCCAACCTCCAATTTGTGGTTCAATTATAATAAATGGTTCTTTAGTATCAGGATGTGTACCACCCATAAATGTTCCACAGATAGAAGCAAAGCTGCCAGCTGTAGATTTATCTGGATTTAGATGTGAAATAGTTTTCCAAATTAAGTCATAGGATCTTATATCAGTTTCATAATAAATTCCTTGAGCAGCTGGTCTTGTTGGATTAAACATTGAACCTTCATCACAAATTACCCTAAGCGGTCTGAATGTACCAGCATTGCAAATAAAATCACTTGATGTTACCCCTTTAAAGGCCATTTGCGCGGATACGACAGTTCCATCATAAGATGCATTATTTGGACCAGTGTCTTGTTTTGGATTATTTCTCAAATCTACAATAAATTCTTTATTTGTAATTGTTACCTTTACTTGTATTTTTTCTCCATTATCTAAAAAATCTTCTCCATAATACGTTCCATTTTTTAATTTTTTTAAAGCATCTAATGATGATTCCTCACCATACTCCATAAAGAGATCAACTGATTTTTCAAAAGTATCTCTTCCGTATTTCTGTGCTATATCTTTAATTCGTTTTTCACCAACTCTTATAGATGCGATAGCTGCCCACATGTCACCTTTGGTATATTGAGGCACTCTACTATTTGAGATAATTATATCTATTACTGATTGAATTGGTTTACCTTGATCAAAAACTTTAATAACTGGAAGTTGCAAACCTTCTTGAAAAATTTCTGTAGCATCTGCTGAGATGCCCCCAGGTGCCATGCCACCTAAATCAGGCCAGTGTGCAATATTTGCAGTCCACGCAATTCTTTTTTTTCCTGAAAATACGGGCATAACAACAATAACATCATTTAAGTGAGTAACACCGCCATTGTATGGATCATTGGTAGCAAAGATATCGCCAGGATTTATATCTTTATCATCGAATTTATTAAGCACTGCTTGTACAGCTTTATCACACATTGCAATAAAGGCAGGAATACCTGCACCCGATGCAGCTATATTTCCATTAGTGTCGGTTACTGCTGTTCCAAAATCTAATACTTCATAAATAATTGAACTCATTGCAGTTTTTCTCATTGCAATAAACATTTCATCGCAAGCTGCCTGAAGTGAGCTTTGAATTATTTCTACCGTAATTGGATCAATTTTCTTATTCATTATTTTTTCTTTTGTATGTTAATATGAAGGTTAGCATAATCATCAACTTTGCATTGTTGTCCTGGAAAAATAACTATAGTGGTGCTAGGATCCTCCACAATTGCAGGACCACTAAATGACATATTAGGTTCAAGCTTATCAAAATCATAAATATCTGAGACACGTTCACCCATCTGATCAAAATCAACTTTTCTTTTTGATTTAATTGCTTCTTTAACTTTTTTCCCAGTTTTTTTTCTTTTTTCTAACTTAGGTTTTTCTATTTTAGCAATAGCTACTAGATGAAATTGAATTAATTCAACAAGATTGTCTAATTTATATGTAAATTCTTTTTCATATTGATCATGGAAAGAATTTAAAATTTTTTGCAATTCCTTTTTTCCATATTTACCATTTGGAAGAAGAACCTCAACAGAATGATCCTGCCCTAAATATCTAAGACTTGCAAAGCGTTGAAACTCAATTACATTTTTTTGTAATTTTTCTTTTTTAAAATTTGCAATAGCTTTTGATTCCATTTTTTTAAATGTATCATTTATAGATCCAAGCGAATCAATATTCATTTTATTAAGTTTTGTTAAAATAAAATCTCTCCTTAAGTCACTCATTAACATTCCCCATGCGGAAAATACGGAAGAGTTTATTGGGATTATTACTTTTGGAATATTTAATTCCATAGCTAGAGAAGTTGCATGCATTCCCCCTCCTCCTCCAAATGCCACTAAAGTAAAATCTCTTGGATCATGACCTTTGTTAACAGAAATTAATTTTAAAGCATTAGTCATATTATTATTTGCAATTCTAATAATCCCTCTTGCAGTTTCAATTTTGCTTAAATTTAATTTCTTTGATAAAATACTTATATGCTTATCAACCGATTTAGTATCAGCATTTATATCTCCACCACAAAAAAATGATGGGTTTATTCTCTTAGTAAATAAATTTGCATCTGTTGTTGTTATACTTTTTCCACCCTTTCCATATGATACAGGTCCTGGACTAGCTCCTGCACTTTGTGGTCCAACGTGTAATTTTTTATAATCGTCAACCCATGCAATGCTACCTCCTCCATTTCCAATTTCAACAATGTCTACTACAGGAAGCATAACGGGGTATCCTGCAGAGGTTCTATTTTTTTCAATCCAATAATTAGTATTAATTTTTACATTACCATTTTCTATTAAAGAACATTTTGCTGTTGTTCCTCCAATATCAAGTGCAATAATATCTTTCACACCAATTAATTTTCCAATCTCAGCTGCTCCCAAGACTCCACTTGTAGGGCCTGACTCAATCATAGTTAATGGGGTTTTTTTAGTAGTTTCAAAAGTATCAATTCCTCCATTAGATTGCATTACATATGGGTTGCCTTTAAATTTATATTTTTTAAGTTCAGTAAATAGATTATCTAAATAATTTTTGGCAATAGGTTTAACATAGGCACAAAGTGCTGTTGTGTTCGTTCTCTCGTACTCTCTCCACTCTCTTGTTAGTTCACTTGAGGTAACAATCTCAAATTCTGGCCATTTTTGTTTAATTTTTTTTGCTAATGATTGTTCATGTTTAGGATTTGCATAAGAATGCAAAAGACAGATAGCAATTGATTTTACTTGATGAAATTTGAATAATTTAATAATTTTATTTAGATCATTAAGTTCTAATTTTTCAATTTCCTTACCTAAGAAATCCATTCTTCCAGGAACCTCAGCTCTCAGATATCTTGGAATAAATGGTTCGGGTTTTTTGTAACGAAGATTAAAAAAATCAGGCCTATCTCCTCTTGCTATTTCTAAAGAATCTCTAAATCCTTTTGTGGTAATCAATCCTGTTACTGAGCCCTTTCTTTCAGTAATAGAATTAATAATAACAGTTGTTCCATGTGCAAAAAAAATAGCTTCATCAATTGATATTCCTGATTTTTTTATTGCCTTAAAAACACCTTTTTCATAATTGGGAGTGGTTGTGTCAGATTTAGCATTTGAAATTTTTTTAGCTTTTTTTGTTTTTTTATCAATTTCAAAATAGACTAAATCAGTAAATGTTCCTCCTACATCTGTTGCTACTCTAATCATTTAAAATTACCTCAGGATAATATTTTTTAATGTAATCTCTAGAAATATACTCTTGCTTATAATCATCCAATACTTTTTCTTTTGTTCTTTCTTCTGGAGGTCCATAGCCTCCCCCTCCTCCATTTTGAATTAAAACTTTACTTCCTTTTTTAATTAAAACTCTTGTTGCTTTTGGAATTGATTTTTTTGTTCCATCATCATTAATTAAAAAGCAATTATTTGCCATCCCTTCTTTGCCTTCATTTAACCCCCAAGGGGCTAACTCAGTTCTTTCACATACTGTAGTTGCAAAAGTATCCTCTAACATTTCTATTTCTAAATTTACTCCTAAACCACCTCTATTTTTTCCAGCACCGCAACTATCTTGTATTAACTCTACCCGATTCACTAACCATGGATTACGATTTTCCCAAACCTCTGTTGGAGCAAATCTTGTTGCGGACTCTGCATGATGCAAACAAGTTGCACCATCGCCATATACACTCCCCCCTTGTCCTATTGGGTGTGGAGATCCATCTGCCCAAGGCTCACCAGTTGCTTCTTTTTGCCCCCAATACACAACTGCATTTATACAACCACCACTGCTAGCTGGAACTTTTTCTGGGTGCTTTGTTCCAAGAGCTCTGTAAAATACTTCCATTGCTTGAAGAGCTGGCCATCCATATAAAAAACACGGGGCTGGTGATAAAGGATGAAAAAGAGTACCTTTTTTTGTTATTACTTCAATAGGCCTGAAAAAACCTTCGTTAGGAGCCTCATTACTTCCTGCTAACATACTCATTGCAACTCTTGCAGTGGATACAGTTGAAGGAAGTGGGCAATTAATAGGTCCACTCTGTTGAGGTGGTGCATTTGACATATCCAGAACAACTGATTCATCTTTGATAATAACTTTGACATCAAAAGGAACAAGGCCTTCTTCAACACCATTATTGTCCATTTGGCCTGATTCAAAATATTCACCATTAGGAATTTCTTTTAGATAATTTCTAACTATTTTTTCTCCTGCATCAAATATTTCTTCAACAGCTTCTCTAAATTTTTTTAATCCGTATTTAGAAACAACTCTCTTAAGAGCTCTCTCACCAGTTTTTACTCCAATAGCTTGCGCGTTTATGTCTCCAGCAACAGAATTTGGAACTCTTGTATTCGCAATACACATTTTAAAAATATCATTAACTAAATTTCCTTTACTGTATAATTTTACTCCTGGATAAACTGTACCCTCTTGAAATACATCAACCGTATCAGTGGAATACGGCTCTTTACCTGCTATATCTAACCAGTGTGCTTTAATAGCAGTATATGCAATTAATTCCCCTTCAAAAAAAACTGGCATAACTAATGCGGCATCTTGAGGATGTGAGCCAGTACCATATGGAGAATTATAAATTATTATATCACCCTCATATAAATTTTCTTCTCCTCCCACACCTTTAACTGCTTCTTCTATACAAAAGTTAAGTGTTCCCATAAAAAGAGGTAAGCTTGGAGCTTGGGATAGCATTCTTAAATCCCTATCATAAATTGCTGCAGCAAAATCAAGTACTTCATATATTATAGGAGACATTGCTGTACGACACAAAGCTCTTTTCATTTGCTCTGCTGCAGAATTTAAGCTGTTTCGAACAATTTGAGTTGTTATAGGGTCAATATCAGTTTTTTGAACTTTTCTTTCAATACCACATTTATAATGATGCAAATCTTTATTCATTTTTCATTTTTGTATCTGTTATAATTAGATGGTCCTTGTTGTCTTTTTTTACTAAATAATTTTTATCAACATAGGTAACAGCCGTACTTTCTAAAATAATAGCTGGTCCTGAAAATTCTTTATCAATTTGCGATCTTTGTACTATTTGAAATTCCTCAATTTGATCGGAGTCAAATGAATAACACTTAATTTTATCATTCACTGAAGCTGATAATTCTTCATTAATTTTCCCCATTCCTGTTTTTCTTGGAAGAGGTACTCTGAGAGAGGCTCTAATTGAAACAATTTCTATAATAGTATCCAACTTACTTCCAAATGTTTTTTCATAATCATTTACAAACTTCTCTTTGATTTCATCTACACTACAAGTAATTTTACCATTATTTTGATCAGCAAGTTTAAGGGTTATAGTATGTTCCTGACCCATCCAACGCATGTCTAAAGAAATTTCTTTTAATTTTTCTAAAATTTCAAAATTTATTTTCTGTCTATCTTCTAATTCCTTAAACAACCTATCCAAAATAGAGTTACATTGATCTAAAGATTCTTGAGTTAATCTTAAAATCTTAGTCTGAGCAGTCATCTGCAAAAGATCTGCACCAAGCAATCCCCATGCTGAAAAATTACCTGAAAATGGAGGAATGATTATTTCTTTAATGTCTAATTCTTTAGCAATTAGATTAGACATTAAAGGTCCAGCACCTCCAAATGCTAACAGCTTTAACTCACGTGGATCAATCCCTTGCTCAATTGTAATTTCTCGTATTGCATCTGCCATATTTGCACTACTTATTTTTAAGATTCCTTTAGCCACATCAAAAGCAGAAAGATTAATTTTTGAACCTACAGAATTTAATGCATTTTCTGCTAACTCTCTATTTAACTTTAACCCTGAGGCTAAATTTCCCTCACCTAACATACCTAAATAAAAAGCTGCATCTGTTGTTGTAGGTTCTGTGCCTCCTCTTCCATAACATGCGGGACCTGGTTGAGCTCCTGAGCTTCTTGGTCCCGATCTTAATAAATTCCCTTCATCTAGATATGCTATTGAACCTCCTCCTGCTCCAATAGACCTTACATCTACCCATGGAGATTGAACTGGCAATCCAACTATTTTTCCTTCAAACTGTATTTGTGGTCTTCCATCTAAAATTAAACAAGTATCAAAACTAGTACCACCAACATCAGCAGTAACCATATTAATATTATTATATGTTCTAGATAATTCTCCAGCACCCTCAGCCCCTGCTACTGGGCCTGACATGATAGTTTCAAAAGGTCTCTCTTCAGCTTCATCAAAAGTCATTGATCCACTTCCTGATCTTGTTACCAAAAAGTTACCTTGAAAACCGAGACTCTGTAATTCACTTCTTAAATTATTAAGATAATTAGACATCCTAGCTTTTACGAAAGAGTCAATTACAGTTGTTGTTGTTCTCTCATACTCTCGATACTCTCCGGATACTACTGAAGACAAAGATATATATCCTTCAAATCCAAACTTTCTTAAAAGTTTTTCAATATGCTTTTCATGTTCATTATTTGCGTAAGAATTAATTAAACATACCGCAATACTTGAAACATCTTCTTCTATAAAAAATTTACAAGCATTTTTAATTTCTTCCTCAGATAAAGATGTGTGAACTTTGCCATCTGCAAACATTCTTTCATTAATTTCAAGACGCAGGTATCTTGGGACTAGGGGTTCACTTGGTTGCCAAAATAAATTATACATTTCATCTCTGTCACCTCTTCTTATTTCAATTACATCTCGAAAACCTTTTGTACACAGCATTCCTACCTTTGATCCTTTTCTTTCTAATAGTGCGTTAAGACCGACTGTAGTGCCATGTAAAAAGAAATCGATTTCTTTTATTTTTTTTTCATTTAAATTTCTTTTAACAACTTCAATTACAGCCTTCTGAGGTTCCTTGGGTGTGGTTGGAATTTTATCAATAGTAATTGAATTATCACTTTCATTATACATAATGAAATCTGTAAATGTTCCACCTATATCTACACCTATTCTTGATGACAAACTTATTAACCTCCCAAATAAATATTCTGTTTACTATGGTAACGCTACCATGATACAATTGTTTATTCAACAAATATAATAATTTTATGATTAGAACTTTTCAGTCCACAATAAGTTATAAAAATATAAATGAAAACGTAGATCCGATATTAGTTGAAATAATAAGAAATAGTCTCAACTCTGCTGCAGAACAGATGAAGAGATCGTTAATTAGAACTGCATTCTCTCCAATAATTTATGAAGTTTTAGATTTTGCAAGTGCAATTTATGACAAAAACTTTTGCATGTTATCTCAATCACCAAGCTTACCTGGTTTTATGGGGACATTAAGTTTTTGTGTACAAGCTGCGGTGGATGAGGTTGGTGGAGAAGAAAACTTACATGAGGGTGATATAATTTTATATAACAATCCATATGGTTCAGGATCTCACTCTCAAGATGCTGCTATCGTTATGCCTGTTTTTCTTAATAAAAAAATATTAATTGGTTACACAGCGATTAAAGCACATTGGCTTGATACAGGTGGAAAAGAACCATACTCTACTGATACAGTTGATGTTTTTCAAGAAGGTACAATTTACCCAGGGCTGAAACTTTACAACAAAGGACAACTTGTAGAAGATATTTATAAATTAATTATTGCAAATACACGTGTGCCAAAAGCTATTATTGGTGATCTTAATGCTCAATTAAATGGAGTTAAAGCAGGAGCCTTAGCATTAAAGAGAATAGTTAAAAAATTTGGCATTAAAACTTTTGATTCTTGTGTTTGTAAAATATATGAGCATGGTGAAAAGTTAGTTAGAAAAACTATATCCAAGATACCTGATGGAAAATATTCAGGATGGGGTCAAATGGATAGTAATGGTGTAGATAAAGATCCTGTTAGATTTAAAATTAATATAAATGTAAAAGGATCAGATCTTGAATTAGATTTTTCAGAAGCTCCAGAACAACAAAACGGACCAATTAATTGTCCTCTTCCTTCAACAGTCTCAAAGGCAAGAGTAGCATTTAGCATGATGGCTGGAAATGGAGAACAACCTAATGAAGGATTTTTTATGCCCTTAAAAATAATTACAAAAAAAGGAACTATGTTTGATCCTATTTCTCCCGCACCTTGTTTTCTAAATGGTTGGGCTGGGCTTCAAGTAATAGAAATAATATATAAAATATTGTCTGAAAAAATTCCAAATGTTTTTCCAGCATCGAGTGGTGGATGTTTAGGGGCTGCAGTTTGGTGGGGGAAAAGAGAAAATAGTAACGAACCATGGGCTGATGGCTCACCACATCCTATTGGACAAGGAGGTTTTTATGGGGGAGATGGTATAACTTCAATGCATCATAATTCAGCTGGTACTAGAATCTCACCTACAGAAATTTGGGAAAGTAGAAATCCTTGGTTAGTAAAAAAAATTGAGTTAGCTCAAGACTCTTGTGGTGCTGGAGAATTCAGGGGTGGTTTAGGATTGGATTTAGAGTTTGAAATGCTTGAAGAAACTTTTGTAACTACAGTTGTAGAAAGAACAAAGTTTCCACCTTGGGGTATAAAAGAAGGAGGGGAAGGTAGAGCTAACAATGTAATATTAAATAGAAAAAATGAATATATAAATGTCCCAAAAAAAACAGGTTTAAAATTAGATAAGGGGGACTGCGTAATGTTTAAAACAGGTGGGGGTGGGGGTTATGGCAAAGCATCAAAAAGATCAAATAAAAAAATCCTAAACGACTTAAAACAAGATTATATATCAATTGAATATGCAAAAAAATATTATCCACAATTAAAAACTATTAAATAATTGCAAATAAACAACAAAATCTAACCTTTTCTTTTTAAAAACAACATTGTTAAATATTCTTATTCATGGTAGCGTTACCATACTGAAATATTGTGGAGGAAAAATGAGAATATTTAAAAAAAATATACTAGCTTTTTTAGTTACCTCATTGCTAAGTTTGAGCCTTATGGCTGGAGGAACTTTAAGGTTAGATGAAGTTGCAATAGGGGAAGCAGATCCTGCTAAAGCTACTGACTTTGCTGATGGTATAATAATGGAGAACGTTTATGATGCTCTTGTTACTGAACCTCAGGGCGGTGGACCAGTTATTGGTAAACTTGCTAAAGATTGGGAAGTTAGCAACAATGGAACAACAATTACATTTCACTTAAATGAAAATGTAAAATTTTCCAGTGGAAATAATATGACTGCTGATGATGTTGTCTATTCTTATGAAAGATTAATGAACTTAAAACTTGGATGGTCATATCTTTTTGATGGATGGGTAAAAGGAATAAAAAAAATAGATAGTAATAAAGTTCAATTTGATCTTAATGAGCCCTATGCACCTTTTATGTCTTCATTAGTTCGTTTTTATATTGTTGACTCAAAAACTTTAAAAGCTAACGAAAAAGATAGTGACTGGGGTCAAGATTATCTTCTTGCAAATTCTGCTGGCACAGGAGCATATGCAATTACTGCACATGATCCAAACGTAGAAACAAGAATGGCTAAAAATAACAACTACTTTTTAGGCATTTCAGATATGGCACCAAACGAAGTTATATTAAAATATAATTTAGATGCTCCAACTGTTAGAACATTAATATCTAATGATGAACATGACATTAGTAGTAACTGGTTACCTACAGATGTGAAAGCTGCAATAGCAGACTCAGGTGATAAACTTGCAAAAGTTGTAAGTGCTGGAGGTTGGTATTTCAAAATCAATACCACAAGAGCACCACTTGACGATGTTAACTGCAGAAAAGCTCTGGCTTATGCACTAGACTATGACTCACTTGTTGGAACTTTCCAAGTAACTGACGAAATAGCGGCTGGGCAAAAAGCAAGAGGTCCAATTCCTCAAGGTATGATTGGTTATTCAGAAAATGTACCTTTAGTTGAATATAACTTAGATAAAGCAAGAGATCATCTTGGTAAGTGTAAGTACAGTGGTGGTGATTTAAAAGTCACTATTAACTGGATAGCCGAAGTTCCTTTTGAGGAATCTTGGGCTTTAATCCTTCAACAAGGCGCCATGGCTATTGGTTATGATGCTACTGTTGAAACATTACCTTGGGCTGTATTTTCTGAAAATGTTACAAAACCAGAGACTACTCCAAACCTAAGTATTGTAGCTGTTCAAGCGCAAACTCCTGATCCGGATGGTTTAATCTATAATATGTATCATTCAGCAGCTGCTGGTACTTGGCAATCAGCTGAGTGGGTACAGGATGACAAGATTGATGCTATGTTAAATGCAGGAAGAACTACAATTGATGGACAAGAAAGAGTTGCAATTTATGAAAATTTCCAACAAGCAATTGTTGATATGCAACCTGATTTATTCATCAGTGATTTAGTTACAGTCTATGCTATGAGAGATGAAATTAAAGCTCCTACACTTGAAAATTCAGCAGAATATGGATTTTCAACTATGGCTCAAAATTTCTCTTTTAGATTAATGGAAGTTCCTAACTAATTTAATTTTTAAACCACCCTTTTTATAAGGGTGGTTTAATTTTTTTTTAAATTGAATATCAAATTTTATTTACTACAAAGATTTTATAGTGCAATAATTGTACTTATTGGTGTTTCTATATTGATTTTCATTATTGCAAGAATCATTCCTGGAGACCCTGCAAGAATGGCATTGGGCCCAACAGCAACACAGGAAATGGTTGAGAAGTATAGAGACAAACTTCACTTAAATGATCCTATACATGTACAATATTGGTTTTTTATTAAAGGTATAAGTGAAGGAGATTTAGGTGAGTCAGTTTATACAAAAAGAAATGTTACTACAGATGTTTCTAAATATTTCCCTGCAACTTTAGAACTAATAATTTTTGCATCTTTGATTATGGTATGTGTTGGTGTGCCTCTTGGAATTTTAGCAGGAAGATTTAAAGATAAACCTATAGATAATATTTCTAGACTCATTTCACTTTTAGGAGTTGTAACTCCAAGTTTTGTCTGGGCAGTCTTTCTAATGATTATTTTTGCTTTTTACTTAGATATATTACCTGTTGCAGGAAGATTATCTCAAGATACTATTGCTCCTGACAAGATAACAGGACTTATAATAATAGACAGCATTATACGTGGTCAATTTAATGTAACAGTAGATGCATTAAAACATATTATATTACCTGCCTTAGCTCTCTCACTTAGTGCGCTTGGTCAAGCTTCACGATTAACTAGATCAAACATTACTGAAGTATATGACAAGCAATACATAGAAATGGCAAGGGCATATGGGTACAATGAATTTAAAATTGCAACAAAATATGCTCTAAAACCTGCAATGATTCCAACATTAACAATATTGGGTTTAGATTTTGCTGCAATGTTGGGCAATGCCTTTCTTGTAGAATTTGTTTTTGCCTGGCCTGGTATTGCCAAATACGGAGTTCAAGCAATTTTATATAAAGATCTAAATGCAATTACTGCGACAACAATGATAATAGCTACTTTTTTTGTATTTACCAATTTGATTGTTGATTTGATAGTTGCTTACTTAAATCCAAAAATTAGATTGAGTGGAATACAATGAAAATTTTTGATTCTAGAGCTTGGTATAAGTTTTCCAAAAATCCACTTTCAATAGTAGGTCTTTTAATCGTTTCATTAATAATTTTAATGGCAGTTTTTGCAAATTATCTAACACCATTTCCAGAACATGCTGGTCCTTTTGTTGATATTCCAAATAAGATTAAACCACCTTCTTCAACATATTTATTTGGTACTGATAAAATTGGAAGAGATACTTTTTCAAGAATAATTTTTGGATACAGAACATCTCTTTATCTAGGTGTGATTGTTCTATGTATTGCCGTTCCGATAGGAACAAGCCTAGGTTTAGTTGCAGGTTATTTTGGAGGGAAAATAGATGCTATTATAATGAGAATAACAGATATTTTTTTATCAATTCCTCCGCTTGTATTAGCTTTATCAATAATGGCTTTTTTAAAACCCACACTAACAAATGCTATGATTGCTGTATCAATGATGTGGTGGCCTTGGTACACTAGATTAATATATAATTTAACTAGATCGATAAAAAATGAAGGTTTTGTTGTTTCAGCAAGAATAGTTGGGGCTTCTCATTTTCATATTATTTTTAGAGAAATATTACCTAATTGTAGCGCTTCGCTTATTACAAAAATTACATTGGATATGGGTTTTGTTATTCTAATAGGATCATCATTGAGTTTCCTTGGTCTAGGAGTTCAGCCTCCGACACCTGATTTAGGAACAATGGTTTCACAGGGCTCTAAATATTTACCTGATATTTGGTGGTTGTCAGTATTTCCAGGTCTGGCAATTTTAATAATTGTACTTGGATTTAATTTACTTGGAGACGGTCTGAAAGATTTGTTTGATGTAGAGCTATGACAATATTATCAATTAAAAATTTAGAAGTTAAGTTTAAACATTTTGAAGGAATTACAACTGCATTAAAAAAAATATCATTAGATATAAACCACGGCGAAAGAGTTGCATTAGTTGGTGAGTCAGGCTCTGGAAAATCTGTTACAGCTAGAATGATTTTGGGACTGTTATCTAGTTCAAATATTAGTAAAAGTGGAGAAATTTTTTTTGAAGATGTAAATTTACTAAAAGAAAGTAACGCAAACATTAAAAAAATTCGTGGGAATAAAATTTCAATGATTTTTCAAGATCCTGTTTCATCAATGAATCCTTATTTTACAGTCAGAAAACAAATGCAACAAGCATTAGAAAATCATAATCAAACATTTAATAAAAAAAATACAGAGGAATATTTTATTCATTTGCTTCGTGATGTTAAAATTGAAGACCCTGTAAGAGTTCTTGACTCATATGCTTTTCAACTAAGTGGTGGTATGGCCCAAAGAGTGATGATTAGTATGGCTATGATTAACAAACCCAAACTAATACTCGCAGATGAACCTACAACTGCCCTAGATGTTACAGTTCAAAAAACAGTTTTATCAATAATGAAAGAGGTAGTTAGTCAAAATAAAATGTCGATGTTATTAATTAGCCATAATCTTGGAGTTGTAAAAGAGTTTGCTGACAGAATTTACGTAATATACCAAGGAAGAATATTGGAAGAGGGTACAACTAAACAAATTTTTAATTCTCCAGGCCATCTTTACACCCAAACTCTTTTACAAGCTATTCCCAAAATCAATAGTTCAAGACTTCCAGATCTAAATACAGAAAATATTGATTATTTTAAACAACCTAAATTTACTCATTAAATATGTCAGAACCTCTATTAGAAATACAAAATCTAAAAAAAATTTTTAAAGTAGGTCTTTCTAATGTAGTGGCTGTAGATGATATTAGTTTTAATATAGCAAAATATGATTCTGTATCAATTGTAGGTGAGTCAGGATCAGGAAAAACAACCTTGGCAAACTTAATTCTTGGAGTCGAAAAACAAACAAGTGGCTCAATTCGATATAATGGA
>Ga0209228_1000527_pt1 | contig 19829 bp, 17 predicted proteins | sample METZYME_3_150m_FD_187547 | JGI IMG/M metagenome (GOLD analysis project Ga0209228, IMG submission 187547) | Marine microbial communities from oxygen minimum zone in mesopelagic equatorial Pacific - METZYME_3_150m (SPAdes) (version 2) | ecosystem: Environmental > Aquatic > Marine > Oceanic...
ATAAGCAAATCAGGGTTTGTTTGTAGCGGAGGAGGGACTCGAACCCCCGACACGTGGATTATGATTCCACTGCTCTAACCAGCTGAGCTACTCCGCCAAAAATTGCTTTAAAAAGCCAGAAAATTTACAGGATTCGTATCTGTTTCTTCAATCAATTTGTATGCGATATTTCCCTATTTCACTTTTAATTTCCGCCGCTTTCAAAAGATCAAATAGGTCGCAATCATTTTAATTCGTATTGTTCAAAGGAGAGCTAATGTATCAATCCATTGAAGAATTTATGGGCCACATCGAGGCCAAAAACCAGGGCGAGAAGGAATTCCATCAGGCCGTTCATGAAGTAGTCGAATCCATTTGGGGGTTTTTACAAGATCACCCTGATTACCTACATTCCAAAGTATTGGAAAGAATTACTGAACCGGAGCGTGTTATCATGTTTCGAGTGCCGTGGAGAAATGACCGTGGTGATGTAGAAGTAAACCGCGGGTTTCGTGTGGAATTTAATTCGGCAATAGGACCATATAAAGGTGGTCTGCGATTCCACCCATCAGTTAATCTTGGCATCCTCAAGTTTCTTGGCTTTGAACAGGTATTTAAAAATAGTTTAACCACTTTACCCATGGGTGGTGGTAAAGGCGGGTCTGATTTTGATCCAAAAGGAAAATCAGATAATGAAGTAATGAGCTTTTGCCAATCGTTCATGACAGAATTATGGCGTCATATCGGTCCTAAAACAGATGTACCTGCGGGGGATATCGGTGTAGGTGGACGTGAAATTGGTTATCTTTTTGGCCAATACAAGCGTATTCGTAATGAATTTAGCGGTGTCCTAACCGGTAAGGCATTGAATTGGGGCGGCAGCTTGATACGACCTGAAGCCACCGGTTATGGCTGTGTTTACTTCACCGATGAAATGCTCAAGACCAAAGATGAATCATTTGAAGGGAAAACAGTAGCTATTTCCGGTTCCGGAAATGTAGCCCAATTTGCTGCTGAAAAAGTCAATGATCTGGGTGGTAAAGTCGTGACACTTTCGGATTCCGGTGGCTCTGTCCATGATTCAGATGGTATTAATGCTGAAAAATTAAATTATGTAATGGAACTGAAAAATGTGAAGCGCGGTCGTATCAAAGAATATGCCGATAAATTTGGTGCGACTTATTTGGATGGGAAGCGACCATGGAGTGTGCCATGTGATGTTGCATTACCCTGTGCTACTCAAAATGAGATCAGTGAAGCTGAAGCTAAGAATCTGGTAAAAAATGGATGTACAGCTGTAGCGGAAGGTGCAAATATGCCTTCTGAACCAAATGCCATTGAAGTTTTTCTTGGTAATAAGATTCTATTTGGTCCTGGTAAAGCCGCGAATGCGGGAGGTGTTGCTGTTTCCGGTTTGGAAATGAGCCAAAATTCAATGCGTATTGCCTGGAGCAGGGAGGAAGTAGATCAAAAACTGCACAGTATTATGCAGAATATTCATTCTGTCTGCGTTGACCGTGGAGGTGAAGGTAAATTTACAAATTATGTAAATGGCGCCAACATTGCCGGATTTATCAAAGTTGCCGATGCTATGATTGATCAGGGCGTGGTTTAATTACGAATTAATTATATCCCCGTTGATTCTTGCTCATCCATTGATTGCTGGATAGGTTCTAGCGGTTTAATAATTGATCCTTCCCCCGTTTGGCCATCAATTGTGACTGTCAGTGATCGGTCTGTTTTGATCCATTTGGTATATTTGCCAATTTTCTGAACATGCTGATCCAATAACCATTTCATATTGAGATGATCTTGTTTGTTTTTATGATTAATGGTGAAATAACCGATCCGCATACTGGTGACATTCTGGAAAAAATGACTGCCAAAAGAAGGATCAACGGGAAAATCTTTCATCCCAACCTCTACAATTACCTTAGCATTCGATATTTGATTCCAATTCACAGGTATGCCTAACCATGGGTCGGCTGAACCCCATCGTCCAGGGCCAATTAATATATATTTTTCTCCCTTAGGAATCTTACTGTTAATCTTTTCGATTTCTTTTGTGATAGTTTGAGTGTGAGATGCATTAAATGTTTTAGGATCAACAACAATAATATTTTGAATATCTTCAATAAGGCCGTTTCCCAAAGCTACAGAACTCGAACAAATAATGTTTTTCTTATCTATCGTATCAAATTCTTGCATGCGATCAATACCTCCAATGACCATTGGCTTGATCTGCAATAGGCAGAATTCATGTTCTTGATTTTCATCTTTATTGAGATTAATAGCATATTCAATTTCCACTGGACATCCTAGTGTATCTTTTCCCATAGATAAAACATCTTTGAGTAGATCTGAAATAGGAATCGTATTCCATTTGAGCAAAGAGGGGAAAGTGATTACACGGGTACCATCATGACGCAAGGAATCGCGAATTACGTTATCTTCATCTGAGACAACACTGCCTGCCCAATGTAATTCTCCATCCGTTTCAGCAATTGATAAATCGAAAACATTTGTATTCTCTTGCTTTCCATTTTGTTGGGGATTAAAACCGCCTTTAAGGTTTAGCGCATAAAATTTATTTTGAGAATTTGAGATTGTTGATTTTACTGAAAAATACTGGGGTATAATTCCGGGGTATTGTGGAGAAAAACGAAGAGATTTTTCCCCTTCGGCAACGGTACGGCCTAGCCCTAAAGCGAGGAATGCGACTCCTTCTTCGCGTTTCATATAAGAAATTGGATAATAGTTAAAACTTTGGGCTGAACCACTGGCAGAAGGATAATACCTGTCTTGATGCTGTTTACCGATTAATTCCATAATGATCACAGCCATTTTTTCTTCCTCATGATGATGGACAGATCCTTCAATCAATGATTTGGGTTCTTTAAAATAGGTTGAAGCGTATACTGCCTTAATGGCTTTAATCAGTTCTTCAAGTCGTGTTTTTTTGGATTTATTGGAATTGGGAAGCATAAAAGTGGAATACATTCCAGCCAAAGGTTGATATTGGGAATCTTCTAAAAGACTCGATGAGCGAATGGCCAGTGGATATTTAACATCGTTTAAATAACGAGTTAAGGTAGATATCAATTCTTTCGATAGGGAAGCATTCGTAAATGCCTTGATGATGGCTTTATCAGATTTCTTTTTAGAAAAGGCAACTTTCCACAATTTATTTTCATCCATGAATCGATCGAACTCATCTGTACCGATAACAGCTACTTTTGGAATACGCAAATTAATATTAGAATATCTCTCATTTATTTTTGCGTCCGAAAGCATATTATTTGCAAATGCCAATCCTCTTGCCTTTCCTCCTAAAGATCCAGTTGCTAGTCGCACGAAATCAAGTTTTTCATCTTTAGCAGTATGAGAATATTGAACGATCCGTCCTTCATGGTGGGCTTGTATTCCTATATCAACTTGTTCAATTATTAATTTACGTAAATCCTCTATATCGTTGAAATCATGTACTTTAATAGGTCTTAAATTTGAAGCTATAGATAATTCACCTCTTACGGCTAGCCAATTTGAAAAATGGTTTTTAGAGGCGTGGTATTTCAAAGATTTAACGGAAATTTTCTCTAATGATTTACGAAAACCAGATAAGTTGGAGGCTCGGGAAATTTCTTTTCCCCTAGGATTGCGAAATATAAAATCACCAAAACCAAAATTGTTCACAATAAAATCTTCGAGATCCTGGAGAAGCGTTGGAGATTTCTTATGAATAAACGCGGCTTTTACTTTTTTTGCATCTTTGCTATAAACTGGTTTCGTGGATTGAAGAACAATGGGCATGTCAGAATCCTTTTGACGAATATATTCGACCAGTTCTACACCGGCATGGGAGTTTAATTTGCCATTTTTCGGAAATCGTACATCAGAAATGAATCCCAGGATGTTATGGCGGTACTTATGATAATAATCCGTTGCCTGTTCGAAGGATGAGGCCAGCATTATTTTCGGCCTTGCCCGAAATAATAATAATTTATCGATATCAGATAAACTTTTGTCAATCAGGTCTCTGGCATGTTTCAATGCCGTCCGGTAGATTAACGGCAAAATAATTGAATAGTATCGTGGATTATCTTCCACCACAATAATTGCACGAATATCGGCAATTTTATAATCGCGCTGGAGATTCATTTTATCTTCTATATTTTTAATAATAGCAGGGAATACATTAGCATTACCCGACCAAATGAAGATCTTATCAATAATTTTTTCCAAACGTTTCTGTGGCAAATGGGTGATTTCGGATTCATCAAAGGCAAGCAGGATAATTGGTTTATCTGGAAAAGATTCTTTGACCTTCTCTCCAAAGGTAATGGGATCCATGTCAGCTATGCGCATCATTACAATCACTAGGTCATAGCTACGATCAGATAACATTTGTAATCCTGTAGCTGCATTTTTTGCATGCCAGACTCTGGGTGCATAACTAAGGTTCATACCCAGATATTCATAGAGAATCTGCTGAGTAAGACGTCCGTCTTCCTCTAAGATAAATGCATCATAGGGGCTTGCCACAAGTAGTATCTCATGGATGCGGTGGAGCATTAAATCTTGGAAATTGATGGATGCTATTGTTTCGGATGACATATTGTATCCATTTCAAAATTACTGTACTTAACCATCGATATAAATAGAATTATCCATAGATTCCTGCAACGGGTTATGATATCATTTGATCCAACCGCGATACAACAGAATATTTATACCATTTTGAAAACAAAAGTGATGAGAGAAGAACGACTTCAAAATATGGAAAATACATTTGTAAATTCTCAATCCTTGAAAGAGTTGGAAATTGGAATTATTGATAATGTATTAACAACAGGTGTAGCAAACTGCCTGCGCAGAAACTCTACCTTGGCAACACCTACAATTTATAATATGAAAAACCCGCGTGATCAAATCTCTCAAAACGTTTGAATTAAAAGAAAAACGTGTCCTTATTCGTGTTGATTTTAATGTTCCTATCGCAAATGATCGTGTTGTGGATGATTTTCGAATTCGCGCTGTTTTACCCACTATTCAGTATTGTTTGAAAGCAGGAGCCAATATAGTATTAATGTCTCATTTAGGTCGGCCCAACGGAAATCATAACTCTGAATTAAGTTTAATCCCTGTAGGTGAGACATTGGCGGATCTTTTAGAAATGCCAATCAAATTCTCAGATGATTGTGTATCTGAAGATTCCCGTGATGTTTCTCTAGGTTTGCGGGGTGGTGAAATTCATTTACTGGAAAATTTACGCTTTCATGATGAAGAAACTCAAAATGATTCAGTTTTCAGTGCCAAATTATCTAAACACGGTCAGGTATTTATTAATGATGCGTTTGGTACGGCCCATCGGAGTCATGCATCCAATACTGGGGTAACTCAAAATTTTGTACATAAAGGAATGGGTTTTCTCATTGAAAAGGAATTGCAGTTTTTGGCTGAAGCTATGACAAAACCAAAACGTCCTCTAACCGTGATTTTAGGAGGAGCTAAAATTGATACCAAACTGAATTTGATTCACCATTTCATTGGCAATGCAGATCATATCCTCATAGCTGGAGCTATGGCCCATCCATTTTTAAAAGCACAGGGCAAGGATGTAGGTAATACAACTGTAGATGCATCCACAATTGCTACTGCAAAAACTATTATGTCTAAAGCACGAGGGAAAACCAAATTAATTTTTCCAATAGATTTTGTGTGTGCGGAATCAATTAATCATGGAAATGTTACAGAAATTTGTGCTGTAGGAAAAGTTCCAGATGATTTAATGGGCCTAGATATTGGTCCGGGAACGATAAATCAATTTTCTGAGGTTATACAAGATTCAGGAACCATTTTATGGAATGGGCCAATGGGGGTATTTGAAATGGATGGGTTTCATCACGGTACACAAAAGATAGCAGAAAAAATTGCAGCAGTAACAGAAAAAGGTATAATGACAGTCATTGGTGGTGGAGATTCAGCTGCAGCAATCAAAAAATTTGGATTAATGAAAAAGGTGAGCCACGTTTCAACAGGGGGCGGAGCATCTTTAGAATTATTATCGGGGAATACATTGCCCGCGATTTATTCATTGGAGATTTAAGATGGATATTAAGCCTATTGTTGCTGGAAACTGGAAGATGCATAAATCAGGTGAAGAAGGTGTCTCTTTCGTCGGTAAAATCAAAAATCGTATATTGGATAAAGTAGAAGCGAAGGTTATATTCTGCCCGCCTTTTACGTCGCTCTTTTCCATAGTTAAAGCATTAAATGGTACAGATTTCAGTGTTGGAGCACAAAATGCCCATTTTGAGGCAGAGGGTGCCTACACTGGAGAAATATCAGTTGGGATGCTGAAATCTGCAGGAGTTCAGTATGTGATTCTTGGCCATTCGGAACGTCGTCATATCTTTGGTGAAACGGATGTTTGGATTAATAAAAAAATTCACGCTGTTCTGAATGCAGAACTGGTCCCCATTTTTTGTATAGGCGAGACGCTGGATGATCGTAAATCAAATCAGACTACTCTGGTTCTTGAAAATCAAATAAATCTTGGTCTTCAAGGTATGGAATCGATTGATCCTGTAAAAATGATTATAGCCTATGAACCTGTATGGGCCATTGGTACGGGTGAAACTGCTTCTCTTGATCAGGTAGTGGAAGCCCATGCTTATGTTCAATCGGTCCTAGAAAGAATGTTTGGACAAGTTGGGTATAAAGTGCCGATACTCTATGGTGGATCAGTAAATGAAAATAATGCTATGGAATTAATTCAGGCCAAAGGTGTAGATGGGTTTCTCATTGGTGGAGCGAGTATAAAAGAAGAAAGTTTTTGTAGCATCGTAGAGCAAGTATCAAAATTTTATAAGAGGTAAAACGTGTTAGGATTTTTAATCACAGTTCATGCAATTATCAGTTTATTACTAATTACAGTTGTATTAATGCAAGCTAGCCAAGGTGGTGGTTTAGCCGGTTCTATTGGTGGTCAAACAACCAATGCTATATTCGGTGGACGTGGCGCAGCAACGGCTTTAAGTAAAATCACAACTTATCTTGCTGTTGCTTTTATGGGTTTAGCGCTTTTGATTAGTTTAGTCGGTTCACCAGGTACTGGTGGGACTAATTCGGTTATTGAACAAGCGCAGGAAGAAAGGACATTGGCACCCAACACTGATGGATTGGCCTTACCTACACCGCCAGTACAAGATTCTGAAAAAATCAATAACTGATATGGGCCGAAGTGGTGGAATTGGTAGACACGCAGGCTTGAGGGGTCTGTGGGGGAAACCCCGTGCCGGTTCAAGTCCGGCCTTCGGCACAAGGAAATTAAAATGAAGGATCATATCATTATGTGTAAAAAGATATTTACAATTTTTGTATTTATAGGCATTATTTTTTCCCAATCGCCGGATGAATTATACAATGCTGCTAATATCAGTTTAAAAGCAGGAAATGTTCCCGAAGCAGAAGCCGGTTTTAATGCAGCACTACAGGCTGACCCCACCTTTGCTCCAGCCTATCTTGGACTGGCTCAGGTTGCAATCAGAAGAGGTGATTTATCTAAAACACAGCAATCTATAAAAGAAGCAATCGATGCCGATCCTGAGAATCAAGAATTTCGTGATGAATTTGAGCGGCTGAATGAATTAAATACACTTATGAATAAAGGAATTCGATCCATGAAAAACGGCGATATGGAAGATGCTTTTGTATCTTTTCGGATCGCTAATGAAAAATTTCCTCATTATCCAGAATCGGTATTTAATATGGGTTTAGGACATATGCGCAAAAAAGAATACATGGAAGCAGTGAAAAATTTTCACATAGCCATGGAAATCAATCCTGAACATAAAAATGCTTTGGCAGCAATAAAAAATGTAGCTAAAAACTTTTTTAATTCCGCAAATCAGTCCTATAAACGAGGTGATTTGGAAAGCGCGCTTAGCTCGTATGAAAAAGTGCTGGAAGTTGATAAAACATTTTATCAGGCCTATTACCAGATTGGTGTGATCAAATCGAAAATGGGTAATAAAGATGAAGCTGTGCAATCCTACGAAAAAGCACTTGAGGTTAACCCTCAGTTCTATAAAGGTTATTTTGCTTTAGGTCTGGCCAAAAGCGGACTCAATGATGATGAAGGCGCTATTACAGCTTTACAAGCGGCTGTGGATATCCACCCAGGGTATGACAAAGCCTATGGTGCAATGAGCGATATTTATATTCGTACTAAGAATTATGAAAAAGCTAAACAAGTCTTGAATATGTCGATTACAGTCAATCCAAATTATGCTAAAGGATATGCAAACATGGGCATGATATTCACGGAAGTGCAGGATTGGGACCAAGCAACATCTAATTTAGTCATGGCAACAACATTGAACGATCGTGACGTCATGAGTTTTTTTAGACTGGCTGGTGCTTATAATGTAACCGGAAACTGTTCAGAGGCAAAAGAAGCAGCCCGTAAGAGCACTGAACTGAAAAATCGATTTGGTGGTGGTTGGTTTGAGCTAGGCGTAGCTGAGTGGTGTGATGGAAAAGGAAATAAAACTGGGGCTTTGAATGCTTTTGAAAAAGCAAGAAATGATCGCGCATGGCGTAAAATGGCTGAGTACGAGATCGATAAAGTAAAAAATCCTCAGAAATACGAAAATTAATTTTAACGATATGGTTTAATATTGATGATTCAAGCAATCATCTTTGATTTAGATAATACACTTTTAGATTTTATAAAGATGAAGCAGTTTGCAGTGAAAGCTGCAATTACTGCGATGAATGAGGCTGGTTTAAATGTAGATGAAGAAAAAGCATATCAGGAAATACTTGATTTATATGTTCATAAGGGGTGGGAGAACCAACAAGTATTCGACGATTATCTAAATCAGACTATTGGTGCGGTTAGCAACAAAATTTTAGCAGCAGGCATTGTTGCTTATCGCCGCGCTCGTGAAGCTACATTGCTGGTCTATCCTAATGTAAATAAAACGTTAATTGAATTGACCAAAATGGGGATTAAACTGGCTGTCGTATCTGATGCACCAAGTCGAGAAGCTTGGATGCGTTTGTATTATTTAAATCTCCACCATATGTTTGATCCCGTTTTGACATATGATGATACGGGTGTCCGAAAACCATCACCAAAACCATTTCAAATGGCTTTGGATTATTTGAAAGTAAAACCAGAAGAAGCGCTCATGATTGGTGACTGGCCTGAACGAGATGTAGTCGGGGCCAAACAAATTGGTATAAAAACAATTTTTGCACGATATGGCGACACATTTGGGACGGTTGATTCAGGTGCTGACTGGGATATAAATGATATATATGAGGTTGTGAATATTGTCAAGGAGTTGAGTGACGGCTAGCACTTTCATCGGAACGGACATCGTTTCGGTTAAACGAATTGCTCTGTTGTTGAAAGAACACAATGATCGATTCAAAGTAAAATCCTTTTCTATAAACGAAATCGAATATTGTGATGGAAAAGCCAATCCATCTATTCATTATGCCGGTAGGTTCGCTGCTAAAGAAGCAATCAAAAAATGTTTTTTATCTTCGGATTTAACTGAAGAATTGGGATTGAATAAAATTGAAATTATTTCTTCGGAAAATGGCTCCCCGGTTGTTTCTGCTGTAGGCGACTACGAATATGCTGATTTAATCGTGAGTATTTCACACGAATCTGATTATGCTATAGCCGTGGCAATGCTGGTAGTTTAAATGCGTTTAATCACTCGAGAACAAGCCCAGGAACTAGACCATCTCGCGATGAAAAAACATGATATTTCTGGGGAAACCTTGATGGGAAATGCCGGTCAAAAAATTGCTGAATTTGTCCAATCTCAGTTGATCGGTATTCATAATCCAAATATTGGTATTGTAAGCGGGAAAGGTAATAATGGAGGTGATGGTTTTGCCGCTGGTGAATTCCTTAATAATTTGGGTTTTAAAATCACTGTTTATTCGTTAGAGGATAAAAATAATATTACTGGTGATGCTAAAATTTTTCATGACCATTGTAGCCGTGATAAGGTATCGATTATTTATGATCATAATCCTCCAGTAACAAAACCCGATTTTGATTTAATGGTCGATGCGTTATTTGGTACGGGTTTTACCGGTACCATGCGCGATAATCTCTTTCCATGGGTAGAATGGATCAATGATTGTAAATGGATAGTTGCAGCTGATATCCCATCCGGTGTTAATGCAAATAGTGGTTATGCTGATGAATATGCTGTCAATGCCCATCATACCGTAACAATGGGATATTCGAAACTGGGCATGATGATTGAACCGGGGAAAAGCAATTCCGGTGAAGTTCATCCTGTAAATATTGGATTTCCAGATATTATTAATGATTTGAATGGTAGGGTTTGGTCAACTATTACAGATAAAGAAATCCAAGACATTATTAAACCTGTCCATAAATCAACGCATAAGCATATACAGGGAAAAGTTTTAATTGTTGCTGGATCAAAGGGAATGACAGGTGCGGCTTACTTAGCAACTATGGCGGCTTTGAGAAGCGGAGTCGGTCTAACGATCACTTGTGCTCCGTCATCACTCAATTTGGTATATGAAGAAAAAATTACAGAAGGGATGACCATTTCTTGTGAAGATAAAGAGCGCGGTTATTTCACTGAAGAAAACTATGATGAAATCATGGCTTGGATTGATTGGTGCGATGTTTTCAGCATTGGCCCGGGGATTGGTCAAAATACGGGCACCGTTAGGTTGGTTGAGAAAATAGTCAACACTATCGATAAACCAATGGTAATTGATGCCGATGGCTTAGCTCCATTTTATAATAATTTTGATTTATTTAATAAAATCAAAAATGAATTTATTATAACCCCTCATGTAGGAGAATTGAGTAATTTATTAGGTAAAACTGCCAAATCAATTCAAAAAGATTTACCAAAAACGATTGATGAGATGATGCCGAGTTTTCCTGGTATATTGATTGCTAAATTTGCCCCTTCTTTAGTTGCTTGGGAAACTCTAGGTGCCGTTAATTCTACAGGAAATGCTGGTCTGGCTACTGCAGGTTCAGGTGATGTATTAACTGGAATAGTTTCATCATTAATGGCGCAGGGTTACCATGCAGTGGAAGCAGCAAAAGCAGCCGTATTTATTCATGGGAAGGCATCAGATCAATTGGCAAAATCAATTAGTCAGAGAGGTATGATCTCAGGCGATTTATTGTATAAAATCGGTAGAGTCCTTCAAGCATATGAAGCATAAAACATTTCAAATTTTATTAGTTGCATATATGATACTGATCTTGGGTTTATCTAGTATCCCTGCGCAAGATTTTCCGAAAACTTGGCTTTTAACCTGGGATAAACTAATTCACCTTGTTGAGTATTTTATTCTGGGAATTCTAGCTATGAAAAGCATGAATACAATATCATATCGAACATTAAGAATCGTGCTCCCATTTGGTATGTTTTTTGGCGGACTGGATGAATACTTGCAATCATTTATTTCAGGGCGGTTTTCTAGCGGCTGGGATGTGTTAGCGGATACGATAGGTGTCACCATTGGTGCTTTACTCATTTTAGGTAATGATAAGGAATGATACATCAGCTCTACATAAAAGATTTTGCAATTATCAATGAAATTTCGCTTCCTATTAATGAAGGTCTAACAGTAATTACAGGAGAAACAGGGGCAGGGAAATCCATTCTGTTGAAATCATTAGGTATAACACTTGGCGCTAAGGCGGATAAAACAGATGTACGCAGTGGTCAGCAGCAGGCAATTGTTGAAGTAGAATTATCTGTAGATGGTCAAGAAAAAATATTTCGCCGATTAATCAGTAAAAGTGGACGTACCCGATCCTTTATTGATGACAAGCCTATATTAGAACCAGCCTACCGGGAAACTGTTAATTCGCTGGCCGATTTTCACGGGCAATATGAACAACAATATATTATGGATCCCGTAACTCATATCGATTTTTTAGATGCCTTTTACGATTCCAATGACTTAATCAGGAAAATAGCATTGACATATTCGGATTTAATTCAAACTATTCAGGAATTAGATCAGTCAATTAAGTTGCAAAAAGATTCTTCTAATCAAAAGGAATTGCTACAATTTCAAATTCAAGAAATTCAAGCTGTCGATCCTCAAATTGATGAAGATATTGAATTGGGGAAAGAGTTTAAACGATTGAATCACGTTGACGAATTGATTTCGACCATACAAAATTTGAATCAATCATTAACGGAGCATGATCATTCCATTTATCGTCAACTTGCTTCTGCCCTAAATGAATTAGAACGATTATCAAAATACGATGAGTCTCTAAAACCTTTTATTGATTCTATTGATCAGGCAACGGTATCCATTCAAGATGCGTCTGCAGGTATGATTCAGCATGTGGAATCAATTGAATATGACCAAAAACGACTCCAGGAAGTAGAAGAACGACTTCAAGCTATTGAAAGCTTAAAACGAAAATATGGAGGGTCGATAGAATCAATCAGATTATTTATCCAAAATTCAGATCATGAATTGGCTGGTTTATCCGGATTGGATGAAAAAATTTCTGAATTGGAATTAGAAAAAACACATTTGATTAATCGATATCAAAAATTAGCAGGTCAATTGAATACACTTCGGATGAAATTTGCTGCAAAGGTTTCCTCAGAAATTGAAATGGAGATGTCTAAACTCAATATGGCTGGGGCAAAATTCCAGGTTCAAATAACCCAAGTAGAAGATCGTGAAAGTTTTATCCAGTTTGAGGATAAATCTGTGAAATATGGATTAAAAGGATATGATCAGGTTTCATTTTTCTTAAGCGCAAATCCAGGAGAATTGCCAAAACCTTTAATTAAAATTGCTTCTGGTGGTGAAGTTTCCAGGATTATGTTGGCGATTAAATCAGTTTTGAAAAAAAGTGATCCTGTTGAGACACTGATTTTTGATGAAATCGATACAGGAATATCAGGCCAGGCAGCAGAAAAAGTCGGAGAAACTCTAAAAAAATTGAGCCGAGATAAACAGGTCATTTGTATTACACATTTGCCCCAAATTGCTTCCAAAGCAGATCATCATTTGTTTATTCATAAAAAAATAAAAAATGAACAAACTGAAGTGGTGGCCCGTTATTTGAATAATAATGAAAAAATTCAAGCCATCGCAGAATTATTCAGCGGGGAAAATGTGCCAATAAAAAAAATAAAATCATTGCAGAAATTTACAGATCAGGCTCGTGGATAAATTAGTTATTAATGGTGGTAATCCTTTAAGTGGGTCGGTAACCATTAGTGGGGCAAAAAACGCCGTATTGCCGCTCATGGCTGCTTCACTCCTAACGGATGGTAAAACAAAACTTAATGGAGTCCCAAATTTACGGGATACGAGTACAATGATCCGTTTATTGGGTATCTTAGGTGCAGAAACGGAATTTCGTGAACAATGCCTTACTATAGATGCCTCAAAGGTGCATTCATTCGAAGCCCCGTACGAGTTAGTGAAAACTATGCGGGCTTCTTTTTATGTAATGGGGCCGCTTTTGGGTCGGTTTGGGGAAGCGCGTGTTTCATTACCTGGTGGGTGTGCATGGGGGCCTAGGCCTGTAGATTACCATTTAAAAGGGTTTGAAAAACTCGGTGCTCAGATTGTTTTAGAAGATGGATATATTATTGCACGGGCAAAAAAACTGAAAGGTGCACGGATCCATTTTGAAATTCCATCCGTAGGTGCAACTGCGAATATTGTAATGGCTGCCGTTCTCGCAGAAGGAACGACTCGAATTACCAATGCTGCGATGGAACCGCATATTGTCCAAGTATGTGAAGTGCTCAATGAAATGGGTGCCCAAATTGAGGGTGTTGGTACAAGCATATTGAAAATTTATGGAGTGGACTCTTTAAATCCAGTCGAAGTAATAACAATTCCGGATATGATAGAAGCAGGGACTTTTCTCATGGCAGGTGCAACGTTAGGCAATATTACTCTTAATAATGTTAAAGCGGCTCATTTATCAATTGTAATGCAAAAATTGGAGCAGGTAGGTTGCAAAATACATGTGGATGGTGATTCCATTTCTATCGAAAAAAGTGATCAATTAGAAGCGGTGGATATGACAACAGATGTATATCCCGGGTTTCCTACCGATCTTCAAGCCCAATGGATCGCATTAATGTCTCTTGCAAATGGCTCCAGTATAATCACGGATACAATCTATCATGATCGATTTTCTCACGTACCCGAACTAGTTCGCCTTGGTGCAAATATTTCTCTTGAGAATAATGTAGCGGTTATTCGCGGTGTGAAAAAGTTAAGGGGTGCCCAAGTCATGTCAACCGATATCAGGGCAAGTGCTTCTTTGGTTATAGCGGGCCTGATGGCAGAAGGACGGACGAACATCAGCCGGATTTACCATATCGATCGAGGATATGAAAGAATTGAAAAAAAATTTCAGTCCTTAGGTGCTGATATTTACCGTGAAAATGAATAATGAAAAAGAATGGGATACATTAGATAAAATTACTTAAAATGGAAGCTTTTACCAGAAAGGATTCATTATGCGCATCGTAATTATCGGGGTAGGAGAAGTTGGTTTTCACGTTGCAAAAGCATTGAGCCAGGAAGAGCATGATATTACTGTAATGGATGTGGATCCAGTAAAGTGTAAACGGGCCACCGAAAACCTCGATGTGATTGTGCTGGAAGGAAATGGCGCGAGTCCCAGAAACCTATCTATGGCGAATGTCCAGGATGCAGACTATGTGTTATCCCTAACACGAGTGGATGAAGTCAATCTGATAGCCTCCCAACAAGCCCATCAACTGGGAGGGAAAAAGATAATTGCCCGTCTAAGAAACCAGCAGTACACAACTAGAGATTCTATCATTAAACCGGAAAAGTTTGGTATTGATCTTGTAATTCATCCAGAAAAAGAGGCATGCCGTGAAATTGTTCAGTTAGTTCGACATTCCTATGCGACCCAAGTAATGGATTTTGAAGGCGGGAGAATGCAAATGATGGGCATTCGACTGGAAGAAGGATGTCCGATTATTGGAAAATCAGTGAGAGAAATATGCGATGAAGAGCGTGACTTTAAATTTGGAATTATTACCGTTTTAAGAAATGGGGAATCTCATGTCCCTTGGTCTGATTTTATATTTTCTGAAACGGACACAGCTTATTTTATTGTTAAAACGGAACGGATTGAATCTTTGATGATTTTATTAGGAAAAGAAGCCACAAAAACGAATTCAATCATCATTTTGGGGGGAAGTAAAATTGGCCGCAGTGTTGCAGCAGAATTGGAAAATGAAATGAGTGTGCGGATGATTGATAACCGCAGAGATAAAGCTGAGTGGCTGGCATCAAAATTAAAAGAAACAATGGTCCTTTATGGCGATGGTACAGATGTAGAATTACTCAAAGCAGAGAATATTCAGGATGCGGATAGTTTTATTGCAGTAACTGAAAGCGAGCAAACCAATTTATTATCCGGTATGTTGGCCCACCATTTAGGTGTAAGACAATCCGTTATCCACGTTAGTAAAACCGAATATATGCCGATTGTTCAGGAAATTGGTTTAGGTGCAGTATTGAGTAAAAATATGTCCACCGTAAATTCTATTTTACGATTTATTGCAAGTGACCAGACCGAAAAATCTGTCACTACATTTGATGAAATTGATGTGGATGTGGTCGAATTCAGCCCTGAACCGGGCAGTAAAGTAACGAAGGCCCCCTTGTCAGAAGTAAAATTTCCTGAAGATAGTATTGTTGGTATGATCAATCATCATGGTCATTTAGCAATTGCAAGAGGATCGACGCAATTAACAGATGAAGATACGGTTTTAGTCTTTGCCAAATCCAGCGCTGTGAAAAATTTGCGAAAATTATTTGAAGCCTGATGAACTTAAAAACTATCCTCAATATTTTAGCAGCAATGCTGGTACTGACAGGTTTGACGATGATATTACCTGCATTGATTGCCTGGGGATACAGTGAACCTGATTTAGCCGGACATTTAAAATCTTCTGCCATTTGTATTTTAATCGGCCTCCCGGCTTGGTTTTTCACCCGAAAAAATCGCTCTTTAAATAGCAAAGATGGGTTTGCGATTGTTACACTAGCATGGATTCTGATCGCACTAGCTGGTGCACAGCCATTTTATTTAACTGGAACAATACCCAACTTTACAGATGCATGGTTTGAATCTATGTCTGGAGTAACTACGACAGGTGCATCAATCATTGGGAATATCGAAACGCTGCCCAATCTGGTAAATGGAATTGAAAGTCTTCCTCATGGTGTTCTCTTTTGGCGTTCATTTATTCAATGGATAGGTGGAATGGGAATTATTGTTTTCACGATTGCCATTCTCCCTTTACTTGGTGTTGGTGGTGTTCAATTATTCAAAGCAGAAGTTCCTGGTCCAGTGGCCAATAAAATACGTCCCCGTGTTAAAGAAACGGCGAAAATACTTTGGATGGTCTACGTTGGTTTAACGGTATTGGAAACTCTTTTATTAGGTATCAGCGGTATGCCATGGTTTGATTCAGTATGCCATGCACTTACCACTATGCCTACAGGCGGTTTTAGTACTCAAAATGCCAGTATTGCTGCATATGGAAATCCTGTTATTCATTACATCATTATTTTATTTATGTTTATTGCAGGCGTGAATTTCACCCTTCATTTCCGTGCATTAAGCGGTAATATTAAAGGGTATTCCAAAGACCTAGAATTTTTAGCTTATCTCGTGATTACATTAAGTGCCACATTTTTTATTTTCATCAATATTGCTTCAGCTAGAGCCGATTGGAATCATGAAAATTTTCTCGCATCCTTATTTCAAAGTGTGTCAATATTAACAACGACTGGTTACGGTTCTGCCGATTATGAAATTTGGCCTTTTTTTAGCCAGTACCTTTTGCTAATTATGATGTTCATTGGAGGAATGGGAGGTTCCACAGGTGGTGGTATGAAAATTGCTAGACTTATCCTTTTAGTAAAGTATGCTGCCACTGAAACACGTAGAATGCTCCATTCAAGAGCTATTATACCCATTCGTATTGGAGACCGTTACGTTAGTGAAGATGTGGTGAGAAATACGCTGGGATTTTTCCTGTTTTACATGTCTATTTTTGCCCTAACTACATTAATACTCACAACTTTAAATCTTGATATTGAGTCCGCTGTTGGTGCGGCTGCCTCTGCGATTGGAAATATTGGTCCAGCATTAGGTGCATTTGGCCCAACGGATAATTATGCTTTGCTTCATCCTATTGGTAAATGGATGCTGACCATCTGTATGCTATTGGGACGACTTGAAATATTCACGATAATGGTTTTATTTAGTCGAACCTTCTGGAAATAACTTTTTTGGGAAAAATGTCACTCGTTCTTAAAGAAATTTCAAATCACATTGCGACATTAACAATAAATCGCCCAGAAGTATTAAATGCCATGAATGATGAGGTTGTGGCTCATTTAGATACAGCAGTGCAATCATGTATTGATGATGATCAGGTGGGCGTTATTATTTTAACTGGTGCTGGAGAGAAAGCATTTGTGGCTGGGGCAGATATCAAAAAAATGCAATCGATGGGACCTGAAGCGGCATTGGAATTTGGGAAAGCAGGCCAGCAAATGACACTCACGATTGAAAATTCACCTAAACCAGTGATTGCAGCCGTCAATGGTTTTGCTCTTGGTGGCGGTTGCGAAATTAGTTTAGCCTGCCATATTCGTGTTGCCAGTGAGACAGCGACATTTGGTCAGCCAGAAGTTTTACTAGGAATTTTACCAGGATGGGGAGGCACGCAAAGATTACCTCGATTGGTGGGAAGTGGCATCGCAAATGAAATAATTACGACAGGACGAATGGTCAGTGCATTGGAGGCAAAATCTATGGGATTAGTCAACCATGTGGTCCCGCCTGATGAATTAATGAATAAGTGCATGGAAATAGCAAATCAAATACTTAAAAACGGCCCCAATGCCATCGCTAAATCATTAAAATGCATTCAAAAACGAATGGGTATGTCTATGGAAGACGGATTAGAAATAGAAGTTGAAAATTTCAGTAAATTGTTTGCAACTGAAGAAGCAAAAGAAGGGCTGTCTGCATTTGTTGAAAAACGCAAACCGAACTTTAGGAATTAAGTCTTTGAATCATAAGAAATTATATATTGGTGCATTATTTTTTATATGTACGCTTGCCTTTGCTGCTCAAGCTCAAGATGCACCTGGTTTTGAACCGTCCTGGTTATCGTTGCTTCCACCTGTTGTGGCGATTATACTGGCCTTAATTACTAAACAAACACTGATTTCGCTTTTTGCAGGTATTTGGATCGGTGTTTCTCTATTGGCTGGAAACCCTATTACTGGTTTAACGACGGCCCTTGATACCTATATCGTTGGCGCGGTGGCAGATACAGGGCATGCTTCTATTCTGCTTTTCAGCATGGCATTCGGCGGTATTATAGGCCTCGTATCAGCCAATGGCGGTATGAAGGGAATTATCGAAGCCACTTCAAGATATGCCAAATCTGGTCGAAGCGGACAACTGACTACTGCTTTTATGGGTATTCTGATCTTTTTTGATGATTATGCCAATACTTTATTGGTTGGTAATATGATGCGTCCCTTTACAGATAAACTGCGCATTAGTCGTGAAAAACTGTCCTATATCGTTGACTCTACTGCGGCTCCCATTGCAAGTATTGCTGTGATCAGCACCTGGTCTGTATTCCAGATGAGTCTTTTAGATGGGCCTTACCAGTATTTTAACATTCAAGAAAATACTTATATCACTTTTCTACGTAGTATCCCATATTCATTTTATTGCATACTAACGATCTTTTTTGTTCTGCTCAATATATGGATGCGGAGAGAATATGGACCTATGCATGCTGCCCAATTGCGGTCTAGAGAGACTGGCGCAGTATTATCTGACACTGCCAATCCCATGTTAGATCCTAATTTAATGGATGAGGCGAATATAAATCGACCAGCGACACACTGGACGAACGGTGGTATTCCAATCATTACTGTGATTTTTTTAACATTTCTGGGCCTTTTTATTACCGGTCGTAATTCTCTTGGTGATGTGTCCGATTATACAATTCGAGATATTGTCAGCGGTTCGGATTCTTACGCAGCCCTTATGTGGGCAGCATACATTACTTCTGGGATTGGGATTTTATTATCGGTTGGACGCAAAATATTATCCTTGCAGGAAGCGCTTGACGCCTGGCTGAATGGACTTCGGTCACTGGTTTTAGCGTGTTGCATTCTAGTGCTCGGTTGGACGATGGGAAAGGTTTGTGAAGTATTAAATACTGCTGATTACCTGGTAAGTCTTAGTGCTGGGATATTATCACCTGAATTACTTCCAGCAGTCACTTTTTTAACAGCAGCAGCGATTAGCTTTTCAACGGGATCCTCATGGGCAACTATGGCGATTATGGTGCCAATTGTAGCTCCCATGTCTATTGAGCTTATGGAAATGGAGGCTAATGTTGTAATCCAATCTCCTGTTTTTCTAAGTACGTTTGCCTCGATTCTTTCTGGTGCCGTATTTGGTGATCATTGTTCACCCATATCCGATACAACGATTCTATCATCAACTGCTTCTGGCGCAGATCATATTGATCATGTGAGGACCCAGCTCCCCTATGCAATGACAACCGGTGGTATTGCACTATTTTTTGGTTATTTAATGATCGGATACGGGTATTCTTACTGGATATCCATAGGACTGGGCATTGGATGTATTATTCTCGCTTTAAAATTGCTTGGAAAACCACTTCCACGAACACAATTAGGATAAAAATCACATAATTCACATGTGGTTGGTT
>Ga0209228_1000536_pt1 | contig 19707 bp, 15 predicted proteins | sample METZYME_3_150m_FD_187547 | JGI IMG/M metagenome (GOLD analysis project Ga0209228, IMG submission 187547) | Marine microbial communities from oxygen minimum zone in mesopelagic equatorial Pacific - METZYME_3_150m (SPAdes) (version 2) | ecosystem: Environmental > Aquatic > Marine > Oceanic...
GGCCCCCAGAGGGCGGCCACATCGCCGATGGCCGCGCCGGCCTGCCCGGTGTCCAGTCCGTCCACGATGGCCACCCCGTCGCGCTGTAGAGCTCGGGTGGTGTCTGCCCAGGCGGCCGGATCGTCGCTATCGACCCAGGCCAGGCGGTGGGGGCCGCTCCCACCGCCCAGGCCGTCGGCAGTCCATGGATTGGCCGACTGGCCGCTGACCCGGTGGCCTCCGGATAGGTCGTAGCAGTGCGTCTCCAGCCACACCGCATCCCAGGAGCTGGCCACCCCGTCCGGTCCGAACTCCACGACCAGTCGACCGTCGACCACCTCGGCCGCCACCACGGTGACCACCTCGGCTAGATCGGTCACGTCGAACAGTCGCTGGTCGTTGCCGTGACGCGATGCACCGTCCTGGGCGTTGTCCCGCAGCCACAGGGCGTGAAACCTCGCCGGCCCGTCGGTCAACTCGACAGTGACCATCGTGGCATCGACGTCGAGCAGCCTCACCGTCGCAACCCCGGGTCTTCGAGCAACGGTCGCCAGCACTCGACCGATGGGATCTCCAGCCCTGCGACCTTCCCTCCGTCGTCCCATCCCCGGACGGCCAGCGCGGCTGAGGCGAACGGCTCGGCCTCGAATGCCTCGGCCTCAATGGCCGACATCGCCCCACCCTGGAGGTACAGCGTCCCCACCGAGGCCGGGCTCAACTCAGCCTCGTACCCGGGATCCACGAAGCACCGGTACCGCTTGGCCGCCACGTGGAGGCGCACCGGCTCGCTCACCGTGTCGACAAACCGGGCAGCCACCCACGCCCCACCAATCGCCCCGTGGTCAGTCACCCCGAACTCGGAATCCGGCTGGTCCAGGAAATGGCCCACGTCGTGCAGTAGGGCGGCCAGCACCAGTGCGTCGTCAGCACCCGCGGCACTGGCCAGCGCCGCGGCCTGTCGGGCGTGATGTTCCATGGTCACCCGTTCGGCGTAGGTGGCCGCCCCGTGGTCGGCGAACAGCGCCAGCGCCTCGGCGGGCACGTCAACCGGCACCGGATCTCCCATGCCGCGCATCATGCCCGCTGGGGCCCGGCGGGACCAGCGGGAATAGGTTCGACCCGTTCATCCACCTCCCGCATCGGAGACATCCCATGGCAGTCGGCCCCGGCCTCCACATCGACGACCCGAGCGACCCGTCCCTGGACCTCCGGATGTCCGAGGGCGCCCGGACGCTCTACGAGCAGGTCAAAGCGTTCATCGCCGACGAGGTCGAGCCCGTGACCCTCGAATACCACCGCCTGGGCACCGAGCGCACTGATCACTGGGGCTACCACCAAGGCCAGCTCGACATCCTCGAGGCCCTCAAGGCCAAGGCCCGCGAGGTCGGCCTGTGGAACTTCTTCCTCCCGGACGCCGAAACCGGCGAAGGCCTTTCCAACCTGGACTACGCCTACATTGCAGCCGAGCTAGGCAAGAATCCCCTGGCGTCGGAGTCCATGAACTGCTCGGCTCCCGACACCGGAAACATGGAGGTCATCGAGCGGGTCGGCACCCCCGAGCAAAAGAAGCAGTGGCTGGAACCACTGCTGAACGGCGAGATCCGGTCGGCCTACGCCATGACCGAACCCGACCTGGCCTCCTCGGACGCCAAGAACATCGCGTGCCGAGCCGTGTTGGACGGCGACGAGTGGGTCATCAACGGCACCAAGTACTACATCTCGGGTGCCGGCGACCCCCGCTGCAAGGTCATGATCACCATGGTCCAGACCAGCCCCGACGGGCCACCCCACCGCCGCCAGTCGCAGATCCTCGTCCCCGTCGACACTCCGGGGGTCACGATCGACCACCCGATGCAGGTGTTCGGCGATGACGACGCCCCTCACGGCCACATGCACATCACGTTTAACGACGCCCGTGTGCCGGCCTCCAACCTCCTCCTCGGTGAGGGCCGCGGCTTCGAGATCTCCCAGTTGCGGCTCGGGCCGGGACGCATCCACCACTGCATGCGGTCCATCGGGGCTGCCGAACGGGCCATTGAGATGATGGCCCGACGGGGCCTCAACCGGGAGGCATTCGGGAAGACCATTTCGCACCTCGGTAAGAACATGGAAGTGGTGTCCCGGGCCCGTATCGAGATCGAGGCCATGCGCCTCATGGTGCTGCGGGCCGCCAAGGCCATGGACACCATGGGGAACGCCGAGGCCCGGGTGTGGATCAGCGCCGTAAAGGCCATGGTGCCCGAGAAGGTCTGCCAGATCATCGACGCGGCCATCCAGATCCATGGCGCCACAGGGGTATCCCAGTGGACGCCGCTGTCGCGGATGTACACCCAGCAGCGCACGCTACGACTGGCCGACGGCCCCGACGAGGTACACCACTTCGTGGTAGCCCGCTTCGAGCTCAACCGCTACCAGGACGGCCCGGGCGATATCCCCATGCTCAGCCATACCGGCCCCGTCTTCACCGGCCCCTAAGTCGACCTGCAGACCACCTAACGACGTATCCGGAGGTTCCTGTCGTGAGCGACGATCCCCGCGCCCACAAGCCCGCCACCGACCAGACCCGAGCCGACCTCGAGGCCTTCGCCTTGTCCATGCCGGCCGACGACGGATCCGATGCCGCCGACGTTGCCCGGGGCTTCATCGCCACACGGGCCGAGCCGGTTATCGAGAAGATCCACCCCAACCCCTGGCTACCCATCAGCTGGGACCTGTCCAAGTCCGACTTCGTGCATGGCCCGTGCCCCGACACCGTCAACCCGTCCCTGTGGCGCCAAGCCGGGTTCAACTCCCAGCACGGCCTCTACGAGGTGATCGACGGCTTCTACCAGGTACGAGGATTCGACACCTCGACCGTCACCTTCATCCGGGGCGACGAGGGCTGGGTGGTCATCGACCCCCTGACCACCACCGAGACCGCCCGAGCCGCCTTCGATCTAGTCACCGAACAACTCGGTGAACGACCGGTCACCGCGGTCATCTACACCCACTCCCACGTCGATCACTTCGGGGGAATCCTGGGCGTGATCGACCAAGAACGGTTCGACTCAGGTGAGGTCCCCATCGTGGCCCCCGAGGGATTTGTCCGCGAAGCAGTCGCCGAGAACCTCCTGGCCGGACCGGCCATGGGTCGTCGGGCCATGTACCAGTTCGGGATGCTCCTGGAGTGGAGCGAGCACGGTCACGTCGATCAGGGCCTAGGCAAGGGCGTGCCTACCGGCTCATCGGCCCTCGTGCCACCCACCATCGAGATCACCGAAACCGGTCAGGAACTGGTGCTGGACGGCGTCCGGGTGGAGTTCCAGCTCACGCCGGAGTCCGAGGCGCCAGCCGAAATGCACTTCTACTTCCCGGACCATCGGGCGCTGTGCATGGCCGAGAACTGCACGGGGACTATGCACAACGTGCTCACCCTGCGGGGCGCACTCGTCCGAGACACTCTCATGTGGAGCCGCTACATCGACGAAGCCATGGACCGCTGGGGCGATGTGTCCGACGTGGTGTTCGCCAGCCACGGCTGGCCCCACTGGGGCACCGAAGCCGTTACCGGCTACCTGACCCGCCAGCGCGACCTCTACCGCTGGCTACACGACCAGTCGATGCGGCTCATCAACCTCGGCCACTCGCCGAACGAGATCTCGGCACAGATCGACCTGCCGCCCGGCCTGTGGGCCGACTACCACTGCCACGGCTACTACGGCACGGTCAGCCACAACGTACGGGCCGTTTACCAGCGGTACCTGGGCTTCTACGACGGACACCCATCCAGTCTCGACCCCTACGAGCCCATCGAGGCCGGAGCGCGCTACGTCGAGTTCATGGGCGGCATGGACCAGCTCCTCGAACAGGCCCGGGCCTCCTTCGAGGCCGGTGACCACAAGTGGGTGGCCGAAGTACTGCGTCACGCGGTGTTCGCCGACCCGTCCTGCGAGGAGGCCCGACTACTGCAGGCCGACGCCTTCGAGCAACTGGCCTGGCGGGCCGAATCGGGGCCTTGGCGCGATATCTACCTGTCGGGCGCCCAGGAGCTCCGGCACGGTTCAATGTCGATCGAATCAATGAGCCGACCCCGCCCCGAGTTGGTGACCGGCATGGACCTCCAGCAGGCCTTTGACCTGATAGCCGCCTCGCTGGATGGCACAGCTGCCGCAATCCTCGGCCCGCTGGCCATCAACTGGCACCTAGCCGACGTAGCCGACACGGCGCGCCTTGAACTCTCCAACGGGACGCTCCACTCCCGACCTGGCGCCACCCACCCGACTGCCGACGTGACCGTGCACGGCGACCGCAGCCAACTGGACCGGATCTTCTCGTCGGAGACCACAATGGCCGACCTCCTCGACGAGGGTGCCGTCGTCGCCGACGGCGACGTGGACCGACTGCAGGCCCTGTTCGCCTGCGTAACCGACTTCCCCCGCTTCTACAACATCATCGAGCCCTAGGCGGGCTCGTCGCCCTCTGGGGCTGACCGGACCTCGGCGCGGACCTCGGCGCCGTGCTGGTCGTTGGACGGCGGGCGTCTACGCACCGTCGGTGGGGTGGCCGACATCTGGATCGGCGATCGTACCGACCGGAACGCCTCGGCCCGGCCCCCTGTGGACTCGCCGTCGTCGAGCACGTCGACCGGCGCCAGGCCGAGTTCAACGGCCTCGACGAAGGCCTGGCGAACCGTGTTGATGGGGCCAGATGGGATGCCGGCAGCCCGCAGCACGCTCAGCCACCCAGCCGTGGTGTCTCCGGCCAACACCGACTCAATCTCGTCCTCTAGGTCGTCCACGTGGAGCATGCGAGTCGCGTTGTCAGTGAAACGCTCGTCGGTTCGCCAGTCATCTCGACCCAGGGCCGCGCAGAACTTGTCCCAGAGGGCGGGGCTGGCTGCAGCGATGGCCAGCACCCCGTCAGCGGTGTGGTACGGCTGGTAGGGCACGATTGATGGGTGTCGGTTGCCTAGGCGACCTGGGTCGGTGTCGGCCACCACGTGGCCCGACCCGACGTTGAGCAACCCGGCTAGGGCGGCCGACATGAGCGAGACCTCCACGTGCTGGCCCTCTCCGGTCTCCCGGCGTCGTTCCACAGCGGCCAGAACGGCGATGGCCGCATACAGGCCGGTCAGGTTGTCGACCATGGCCGACCCGATCTTGGTCGGCTCGCCGTCGGCCTGGCCGGTGATCGACATCACCCCGCTCATGGCCTGGACCAGGAAGTCGTAGCCGGCCAACGTGGCCCCCTCGCCCTCGCTGCCAAAACCGGTCACCGAGCAAGTGACGATGCCGGGGTGCTCGGCGGCCAGCGAATCCCGGTCGAGGCCGAACCGGGCCATGGTTCCAACCCTGAAGTTGTCGACCACCACGTCTGCCCCCAGCGCTATCCGGCGGGCTACCGCCAGGTCGTCGGGGTCCCGTAGGTCCAGGGCGATGCTGCGCTTGTTGCGGTTCACACTCAGGTAGTAGGTGCTGGTTGCCTCGTCGCCGTTACCCCACCATGGGGGACCCCACGTGCGGGTCTCGTCGCCCACCCCCGGTTGCTCGACCTTGACCACGTCAGCACCCAGGTCGGCCAGCACCATGGTGGCGATGGGGCCGGCCAGCACCCGGCTGAAGTCGGCCACCCGAAGGTGAGACAAGGCACCGCACCCGGATCGTGTCGGATCAGAGGTCGTCGGGATCGGCACGGTGCGGAGTCTCGCAGCGGACCCCCCTCGGGGCAACGAACCCCCTTCCTGGAGGAGCTACCGAGGTGCCCCTTGCATTGCCGCCCGATCATGACCAGCATCCCCCGGTGCGACGTTCCCCGGAGGGCCCATGACCGACACCGCGGTGAATGACGACCTCGGACGAGTACGCCAGGGCCGTGACGCCCGGGCGGCCAAGCGTCGAACCCGGGTCCGCACCTGGCTACCCGAACTAGAACGGAAGATTCCGTGGGTCGACCTGCTCAGTGAGGAACAGGTCCGGACTATCCACGAGGCCTCCATGGACGTCATCGAAGAGGTCGGCGTCGAGTTCCGCTGCGAGGACGCCATTGCCATGTGGAAGGCCGCTGGGGCATCCGTCGATGGCGTCCGGGTCCGCATTGACCGGGAACTCCTAATGGATCTGGTGGGTACGGCCCCATCCTCTTACACCATGGTCGCCCGCGATCGGTCCTTTGACGCCACAGTGGGTGACGGGAAGACCATCTTCACCCCCTCCTACGGCGCCCCCTACGTGCTCGACCTGGATGGGGTCCGTCGCCCAGCCAGCCTCGAGGACTTCCGAAACTTCACCAAACTCAACCACCTCTCGCCGGCCCTGCACATGTCGGGAGGCGTGGTCTGCGAGCCCATGGACGTGCCCGTCCCCAAGCGGCACCTCTACATGACCCAGAGCCTGCTGACCTACTCCTCCAAGCCATTCATGGGTGCCGTGACCTCCATGGAGCGGGCCGAGGACAGCCTCCACATGGCGGGCATCGTCTTCGGCCAGGACGCCGTGCGCAATACCACCGTCATGACCTGCCTGGCCAACGGCAACACACCGCTGGTATGGGACAAGACCATGTTGGACAGCGTCCGGGTTTTCGCCGGGGCCAACCAGGCCACCCTGTTCAGCCCCTTCGTGCTCGGAGGAGCGTCTACCCCTGCCTCGACGGTCGGCGCGGTCATCCAGGTCAACATCGAAGCCCTGACGGGCGTGGCGTTCTCCCAGCTGGTGCGAGCCGGCGCTCCTGCCCTGTACGGCCAGTGGCTGTCCACAGTGTCTATGAAGACCGGGGCGCCCCAGGCCGGGACGCCCGAGATCTGCCATATGAACCTGCTGACCGCCCAGATGGCCCGCCACTACCGCCTTCCCTCGCGTTGCAGCGGCTCATGCACCAGTTCCAAGATGGTGGACGCCCAGGCCGGCTACGAAGCGGGCCGCAACATGTACGGAGTGCTCATGGCCGGCATCAACTTCGTGCTGTCCACCACCGGCTACCTGGAGAGCGCCATGTGCCAGAGCTACGCCAAGTGGGTACTGGACAGCGAACAGTTGGAGCTGATGCACCGCCTGGGCAGCGGGGTGTCCTTCGCCGACCTCGACGAAGTGCTGGACACCATGCGCGAGGTCCCGCCGGGAGGGCACCACCTGGGCACCGCCCACACCCTGGCCAACTTCCAGACCGCCTTCTCGATGCCTGAGATGATGAACAGCGACAACTACGAGCAGTGGCTGGCCGATGGGTCCCTCAGCGCCGAGGATCGAGCGGCCGCTAGATGCCGCGAACTCCTCGAGGAGTACGAGGAGCCCGCTCTGCCCGACGACATCCGCGCCGAGCTCGATGAGTTCGTGGCCCGCCGTGACGCTGAACTCCCCGACCTGGTGACCTGAGGAGATCCCCGTGACCAACGATTCCACATCGGCCGACAACGGCACCGCACCGGACCGCCCCCTGCTCCACGGTGTGTGCGCCGCCATGTCGTCGCCGTTCGACGACAGCGGCGAGACCCTCGATGAGGGGCGCCTGCGGGACCACGTTGAGAGCCTTGTCGACGCCGGCGTGCACGGCCTCGTGCTGGCCGCCGGAACCGGCGAGTTCGCTTTCCTGTCGGCCGACGAGAAGGAACGCATCTTCCGCATCGGTATCGATCAGGTCGCTGGTCGCATCCCGGTCATCTGCCAGACCTCGGCCATAACCACCGTGGACGCCATCCACAACTCGAGGTTGGCCGCCGATCTCGGAGCCAGTGCGGTGATGGTCCTGCCGCCCTACTTCGAAGGCCCGTTCGAACGAGGCGTCCTGTACCACTACGAGAAGTTGGCCCGGGCCCTGGATGTGCCCGTCGTGCTCTACAACATCCCGGTGAACAGCGGCTTCGACATCACCCCCGAGGTATACCGAAAGCTCATCGCCATCGAGAACCTCGATTACATCAAGGACTCCACCGGCGACCTGGTCCGCCTGCAGCAACTCGTTGGTATCGGCGGCAACGTCTTGGCCGGCGCCGACCCGCTGGCCCCCTACGCCCTGATGGCCGGTGCCGCAGGGTGGATCTGGGGGGCGGCCAACGTCATGCCGCACGAGTGTGTAGCCCTCTGGAACCACGTCACCTCGGGTCGCCACGCTGAGGCCATGGAATTGTGGCGGCGCATGCTGCCAGCCAACCTCTACTTCTGGGACAACCCCCACGGCGCCGAGTACAACTCGGCGGTCAAGACGGCCACCAACATGGTCGGACGGACCATCGGTCCATGCCGTCGTCCGGTGCTACCCATGACCCGCCAGGGCCGAGTCGCCTTGCAGGCCGCCTTGTCCACCCTCCCCATCAACAAAGTCGACCGCGACCGTCTCGTGTTCCGCGAGTGGGACGACGAGCGGGACTGGCTGGTCCGGATGACGGATCACGCGGGAGTGGGCCGCGCACGTACGACCGAACACGATTACGGGAGCAGCAACTGATGGCACTCGACCTCACCGACCCGGCCGCCCTGGCCGCCTCGCTGGATCCGCCCACCCGGGCCCTCATCGGCGGTCGTAGCGTCGAGTCTGCCTCTGGGAGGACCTTCGCCACCCTCAACCCGGCCACCGGGGCCGAGCTGGCTCAGGTTGCCGAGTGTGACGCCACCGACGTCGACCGGGCAGTCGCCGCGGCCCGCACCGCCTTCGAGGACGGCCCGTGGGGACGTATGGCCCCGTCCGACCGCAAGCGGCTCATCCTGCGATTCGCCTCCCTCGTAGAGGCCCACACCGACGAGCTGGCCATCATCGAGACCCTGGAGGCCGGTAAGCCAATCAGCGACTGCGCAGGCCTCGACGTCCCCGATCTGGTGGCCACCCTTCGCTGGCACGCCGAGGCCGCCGACAAGCTCTACGACCAACTCTCCCCGTCGGGCCCCGGCAAGGTAGGCATGGTCGTCCGCGAGCCCATCGGGGTCGTAGGTGCCGTCCTGCCATGGAACTACCCGCTGATGATGGCCGGATGGAAGATCGGCCCGATTCTGGCCACCGGCAACACTTGCGTGGTCAAGCCGGCCGAGCAGACCTCCATGTCCACCATCCGCATCGCTGAGCTGGCCATCGAGGCCGGCATCCCCGACGGCGTGTTCAACGTGGTGCCCGGCTTCGGCGAGACGGCCGGGGCAGCTATCGGGCTACACATGGACGTGGACTGCGCGGCGTTCACCGGCTCCACGGAGGTGGGCCGTAACTTCCTGCGCTACTCGGCCGACTCCAACCTCAAAGAGGTCCTGTTGGAGTGCGGCGGCAAGAGTCCGGTCATCGTCATGGCCGATGCCGACGACCTGGACGCCGCGGCCGCCGGGATCTGCGAGGGCATCTTCTGGAACGGCGGGCAGAACTGCAGCGCCAACTCCCGACTCATCGTCCAGAGGTCCGTCGAGGATGACCTGCTGGAACGCATCACCGAGCACAGTCGCGACTGGGTGGTCGGCGACCCCCTGGTGGCCGAAACGACCATGGGCGCCATGATCGAGGAGGCCCATCTGGAAAAGGTGCTGGGCCACATCACGGACGCCCACGAGGCGGGCTCGACCTGTGCGGTGGGCGGCAACCAGGTCCGCGAGGAGAGCGGCGGCTGGTTCGTGGAACCCACCGTGTTCACGGGCGTCGACCCCGACAGCCGCCTAGCCCGCGAGGAGGTCTTCGGGCCGGTCCTGGCTGTGACCACCTTCGACACCCCGGAGGAAGCCATCCGCCTGGCCAACGACACCGACTACGGGCTGGCCGCCACCATCCACACCACCGACCTACGGACCGCCCATCTGGCTACCCGAGCCATGCGGGCTGGGACGGTGGCCGTGAACTGCTATGGAGAGGGTGACATCACCACCCCGTTCGGCGGATTCAAGCAGTCGGGGTTTGGCGGTCGGGACAAGTCGATCGCCGCCCACGAGCAGTACACCGAACTCAAGACCATCTGGATGGACCTGTCGTGAACTTGGGCCGGGCCACCCGGTCCTGACCCGATGGGCGCCGTCACCCTGCTGCCGGCCAGCCGTCGCGACAACGGCTGGTTCGAGACCCTCGAGGAGGCCCCTCCCGCCGCGCCCCTGATAGGCCCGACGGAGGCCGACGTGGTCGTGGTGGGCGCGGGTTTCACTGGTCTGGCCGCCGCAAGGCGCCTCGGCGAGCTACGGCCCGACGCCCGTATCCTCCTGCTGGAGGCTGGACGCATCGGCAACAACGCTGCAGGTCGTTCGTCGGGCTTCGGAATCGACCACGCCCACAACATTCGGTCCGAGGGTTTCGCAGAGTCCGTCGAATTCGAACAACAACAGATCGCCCTGAACCGCGCCGGGCTGGCCTATCTGGACGAGGCGGTCACCGCTCACGACATCGACTGCGACTGGACGTGGGCCGGGAAGACCCATGCGGCGTGCACCGAGCGGGGCGTGGCCGACCTGGAACACTTTGCCACCACGCTGGACCACATTGACGAGCCATACGAGGTGCTGGACGCCGACGCCATGGCCGACCGTCTGGGCATCAACCACTACACCCGTGGCCTACACACCCCGGGCACCGTGCTTATGCAACCTGCCGCCCTGTGTCGTGGCCTGGCCGCCAACCTCCCTCCCAACGTGGTGGTCCACGAGGAGACCCCGGTGACATGGCTGGATGCCGGTCCGCCCCACGACCTGTGGACTGACGGAGGCCGCGTCCTCACGCCGTCACTGCTGCTGGCCAACAACGGCTACCTGGCCGGATTCGGCTTCTACCGCCACCACCTCATCCCGGTCGTCACCTGGGGGTCGATGACCCGGTCGCTGACCGACCAGGAGTCGGCCTCGATCGGTGGACACCGGACGTGGGGGGTCATCCCGGCCGCCCCGTCAGGCACCACGGTGCGGCGCCTGCCCGACAGTCGGGTGCTGGTGCGCAACGTCTACTCGTACAGCCGCCACTCGCTAGCCGGTGGGCGCCGCCGTCAGCGGGCCGGCCGCTCCCATCGACGGGCCTTCGAGGCCCGCTTCCCCGGCCTGGCCGACGTGCCGTTTGAGTACACGTGGGGCGGCCCACTGAGCATGGCCCGCAACGGCGAACCGGTGTTCGGCACGCTGGTCGACGGCATCCACGCTGCCGGTGTCCACAACGGCACAGGGCTGAGCCGGGGCGCCATCTGCGGAAAACTGATCGCCGAGATGATGTGCGGCGAAAGTTCCGACCTGCTGGACACCATGACCGCCCGGGGTCGTCCGAACCGGAACGTGCCCGACCCGATCCTCGGGTGGGGTGTGGACCTGTACGCCCAACGCCTGCGGCTCCGGTCGGGGCGTGAGATGTGAGCGTGGCCGGGCTGCGCCGAGGAGGCAACCAATGAGCGATGGAGACACCCCTAAAAGGGTCGCCCTGGTGACCGGGGCGACATCGGGCATCGGCCGGGCCTGTGCCCTGCGGCTGGCGGCCGACGGGTTCGCTGTGGTCGTGGGTGGCCGCGACGCCGGCCGAGCCGACGCCGTCGTGGCTGAGATCACCGGCAACGGCGGCACGGCGTCGACCGCCCTGGGCGACGTGGCTGAGGCGAAGTACGGCGACGAGGCGGTGGCATCCGCGCTGGCCGCTCACGGCCGGCTCGACCTGCTGGTCAACGCAGCCGGGGTCATCACCCGCTCCGATGCCGAGGGCACCACCGACGCCGAGTGGCACCGGATCATGTCCACCAACGTGGACGGCCTGTTCCGGTGCAGCCGGGCTGCCCTCCCGGCGCTACGAGCTACCGGGGGTGGAGCCATCATCAACATCAGTTCCACCAATGGGCTGGTAGGTGCAGCCGGGTTGGTCGCCTACTGCGCCTCCAAGGGGGCGGTAACCAACCTCACGCGGGCTATGGCACTGGACCACGCTGCCGAAGGCATCCGCATCAACGCCGTGTGCCCGGGCGCCGTGGACACCAACATGCTCTACTCAGAACGCGACGACTCCCTCGAGGAGGTGCGTTCCATGAATCTCGGTGGCATTCCCGAGGGACGGATCCCCAGCGGCGACGAGATTGCCCACGTGGTCTCGTTTTTGGCCGACGACCGCTCCCGTCACCTCAACGGTGCCAATCTGAGCGTCGACGGCGGGTACACGGCGTCATGAGCACCAACCAACATCCCGAAGCACAAGGCCGAGCTGGCGGTCGAGTCGTGGTGGTGACCGGTGGTGCCCGGGGCATCGGACGGGCCATCGTGGACCGCTTCACCACCGAGGGCGCCACCGTCATCATCGGCGACCTAACCGATCCCGGTGAGGTGGCCACCGGTCTCGATATGACCAGCCAGCGCGAGTGGGTGCCGCTGGACGTCACCGACGAACTCTCAGTCCTGGAATTCGCTGAGTCGGTGGCTGCTGGGCACGGTGGCGTCGACGTGCTGGTCAACAACGCGGGGATCATGGACACCCGGACGCTGGCCGACGAGACGGTGGCCGATTGGGACCTCACCATGGCCGTGAACCTCCGAGGCCCGTTCCTGATGGCCAAGCACCTTGTGCCGCTCATGGATGGCCGTACCGATCCGGCCATCGTAAACATCGGCTCCATCGAAGGGCTGGGAGCCAATGCCCTGCACGCCTCCTACGCGGCGTCCAAGGCCGGGGTGCACGGGCTCACCCGGGCACTGGCCGTGGACCTCGGACCGGCGGGCATCCGCTGCAATGCCGTGGCCCCCGGTTGGATCGACACCGACCTGAACCGGAACTACGTGGACAAACACCCCAACCAGGCCCAGGCGGTTGCCGACCTCGCATCGTTGCATCCGGTGGGCCGCATCGGTGATCCTGCCGACGTGGCGGCGGCCGTGTTGTGGTTGGCTACCCCCGACGCCGGCTTCGTGACCGGCCAAGTGGTCACCGTGGACGGCGGCCGCATGACCCGGCTGTCCATCCCCGCCTCCCTCTCTGACGACTGACCCTAGGAGCGGGCGAGGCCCTATCTGTCAGGTAATCAGGCCAGGTCGGGGTTTCGCCAGACGATGAGCACGGCATTGTCCCCGACCGCCGGATCGTCCATGTAGTCGGGGATGGCGCAGATGGCCTCGAACCCGTTCTCGATCTGGAAGCTGAGCGTCGGGTCGTAGAGTTCGCCGGCCCGCACCTTGTCGACATACTCGTCAGCCGACATGGCGTGGATGTGGTCCTTGTACCCGGGGATCACCCCACCGGCCACGATGCCCTTCTTGCCGAGTCGTCGGACCACGTCCTTGCGTCGGATGTAGAGCTGGTGTCCGATGCCCAGACGTCGGTATGCGGGATCCACGGCAATGGTCACCCCGTAGTACCAGTCCGAGTCGTCGGAGTGGTTGCCGCACGAGAGTTCGCCGGTCAGGTCGTCCAGCGAGTGGTGGGGATCGTCGAAGTCGAAGTCGATAAGGATGCCCACGCCCATCCCGACTGGGGTGTCTCCGTCGAGGGCCACGAACCCACCGCCGGGGAACGTCTTGCAGAGGGCGAGGATGTCCGCTACCTCTAGGAGGTCCTGGATCCCGGCTGTGGGAAAGGCGGCCCGTTCGATGGCCGCCAGTTCGGTGGCCCAACGAGCCTCGATGGGTGCATAGGTGATCTCAGGCATGGCAGTTCCTCCGTTCAGGACGGGAACGGCACGTGGACGTATTCATTCTGACTGGGTAGACCCCAGACGGCCCAGAAGTCCAGCGTCGACGGGCGCATGATCGCCGCTCCACTGGATTCAATGTGGGTCGGCTCGACCGAGACCTGACAGATGGCCTCGTCGTCACGAGTCACCGCCATGAGGTCCTCGACACCGATCCCGTCGCGGTCCAGCAACTGCAGGGCCCGGTCACGCCGTCGGGTGGAGTTGACCATCAGGTCCTCCTGCTTGGTGGCCTGCCGGGCCAGAGCCTCGTCCCAGAGGGCGTGGTTGGTGTGGACTAGGGCGTCGTCGGCCAACTGCTCGGCGGGCCGGGCCGTGGGGAAGGCCTCGATCATGTGGCCGTCGCCGCTGGCATCGAAGGTCAAGAAGCTATGGGCGCCGGCCAACTCTGCATCGAGGATGGCATCCCTGGCAGAAGCCGCTGAGTCTTGGAGCAGGGCGTCGCGCACCACCGAGGTCCACATCACGCCCGGACACCCATCGGTGGCCACCAGGTTGTTGATGCCCACGCACACCCCGGCCTCGTTCATGCCCAACTGGCCGAGACAACCCGTGGTGGTGAACACCAAGGCGGCCTGACCGTCTTCGGGTCGAACCCGTAGCAGCACCACGTACGGGGTGGCGGTGTCGTGCATGTCCCACGTCTGGCCGTAGAACCCCTGCCCGTCACAGCGGGCATCGGGAACTATGAACGCCGTGCAGTCGTCCTCTTGGACCTCAGAGGGATGGTCGCCACCGACCACCGAACGGACGGTGTCCACGAAGTCGGTGAAGCCCCCGACCACTACCGCCTCTTCGGGGGTGATGCCGGCGCCGTCGGCCAGGCCGCACAGTTCGGCGTAGAGGTCGGCGGAATGGGCCTCGTGGGCCGGCAGGCACGACCGGGCGATGTCAAGCACATCAACTCGGTCGATCTCGCCGCCAGCCCAGAACCTGGACCCGGCGAGCCGGACCCGTTCCTCTGCGTAAGCCCGGATCTCCTCACCATGGGCGAGGCCGTGGGCGTGGCCCATGGCCTCGTAGCTCCCGGCGAGGTCGAGGATTCGCAGTGGTGGTCGGCGCATGACCGCAGTCTGACCCAAGAAATCACGCACTGCAGGGATTCCGTCGCTATTACTATTCTAGACAATGGAATCCATTGCAATCAGGTCAATACACTACTGTTTCCATCGTATTGTCAGAGGCCACGAGGTTGCCGAACCGGTGCAGCGTGCGGCTCACCGACTGTTCCCGCAGATGGAGGCGTAACTCCAGGCGACCACTGGTCGTGACCGGTTCGTCCACCACGTCGACCTCGGCGGTCGCTGCGGCCCGACGCACCGTCTCCGATAGGAAGCCCACTGCCCGGATCCGTCCGAACCGGTGGGCCGACAACGACCCGACGAACGTGGCATCGTCCTCGTCGGCGGCCCGACTCACCCGGGGCTCGACCCCACAGCGGGCCGCCGCGGCCAGTACCCGGTCCACCTCGGCCTCGGAGGCGCCGGGCCCGATCCGGACGACCAGACCTGGGTGGGGCCGGTACCGGTGCACGTTCGCTTCACAGAACAGGCCCGCAGGATCGCGGTCGATGCCGTAGTGGTCGTCCCACCATTCAGCGTCAGATGCCTCGATCTCAGCAGGATCCACCTCGGCGAGATCTAAGGCCGACGCCCAGGTCCCCAGTTGTAGCAGGTAGTCGGGCCCACCTGCCTTGGCGCCGATACCCACGGACGACCGCTTCCAGCCTCCGAACGGTTGGCGCTGCACAACGGCTCCGGTGATACCCCGGTTGACGTAGGCATTGCCCACCTCGACGCCGTCCAACCAGCGGTCTACCTCGTCGGGGTCTAGCGAGTGAATGCCTCCGGTCAAGCCGTGGTCCATCGCGTTCTGCACCACCAGGGCTTCGTCCAAGTCGGCCACCGCGATCAGTCCGAGTACGGGCCCGAAAACCTCGGTCCGATGGAAAGAAGACCCGGGTTGCACCCCGACCTTGATACCCGGCGTCCAGTGCTGGCCAGCCTCACTGTCAGCCCCGCTACTGCCCCCACGAGCGGCCTGTGGGTCAAGGCACCGTGGCTCCAGTAGCCACTTCTCACCCGGAGCCAGCACGGTCAGGGCGTCCAGCAGCTTGCCGGTCGGAGGACCGACCAGGGGGGCCAGCATGGTGGCTGGATCATGAGCCGGGCCCGGCCGCAGCGACCGGGCAGCATCTACCACCTGACGCAGGAATCGTTCATCGGTTGCCACCGGCCCAACCAGGATCCCCAGACTGGCCGCCGAGCACTTCTGGCCCTGGTGGCCAAATGCCGACGAAACCAGGTCGGCCGCCGCTAGGTCTAGGTCGGCCTGGGGGGTTACCACCAAGGCGTTCTTGCCACTGGTCTCGGCGAAAAGCACCATGGTCGGGTCCCAGCACCGGAACAGGTCGGCTGTCTCGTGGCCACCGGTCAGGATCACACCGTCCACGACGGTCACTAGATGGCGACCCACCTCGTCGTCCGGGGTCCGGACGAAGCGAAGGACATCGGTCGGCACGCCAGCCGCCCAGCAGGCCTCAGCCACGATCTCGGCACACCGGGGCGTCTCGGGCGCAGGCTTGAATACCACGGCATTGCCGGCAGCCAACGCAGCCAACGTCCCCCCGGCGGGAATGGCCACCGGGAAGTTCCACGGCGGTACCACCGCTACCACACCCAACGGCGTGAAGCAGGCCCCCTCAATTCGGTCCAGTTCGGGGGCCCTCTCGGCGTACCACCGGGCGAAGTCGACCGCCTCAGCGATTTCGGGGGCCGCCTCTGCCACAGTCTTAAAGGCCTCGTGCGCCATGGCCACCAGCAGGTCGTCGTGGCGAGCTGATAGCTCATCGGCCACCCGGCGCAGCACGGTCCGCCGCCCGAGCCCCCCGAGGGCCGCCCAGTCGGCCTGGGCGGACCGAGCGCGGACCACCACGGCGTCAATGCCGTCGGGACCCTCCACCGTCGTGGTCAACGGGGCCTTCACCGACTCGAACTCCCGCCCAGCCACTACGGCGATTCGGGACCGTACTGACGGCAGTGTCGGATCGGCATCGGGCTGGTTCACGAAGGTTCCCTCACCGGGGAACCTCCCGGCGCGACTCAGCACCTCCCGGCGGGGCAAGTCGCCCACTTTCCAGCGGTGGGCCACGGCGAAGCGGAAGGCATCGGCCTGGTGGGTGAACTCCTGGGTCCCCGGCCTCAGAGTGAACAGATGGCGCAGGAAGTTCTCGTCGGCGGTGTTCTCCTCCAACCGACGGAACAGGTAGGCCACAGCCACGTCGAAGTCATCCCGTCCGACGATCGGCGTGTACAGCAGCAACCCGCCCACCTCGTCTCGTACCGTCCGGGCCTGGGCGGGGGCCATGCCCTGGAGCATCTCGAACTCCACCCGGTCGGCCACGCCCCGGCTCTCGGCCAGCAGGTGGGCCCACGCAACGTCGAACAGGTTGTGGCTGGCCAGGCCGATTCGCACCGCACGAGCATGGACGGGCCGTAGCGCCCAATCCACGCAACGCTTGTAGTTGGCATCCACCTCGGCCTTGGTGTCATACGGTGTCTGAACCCAACCGTGCATCGCCGCATCAACCCGTTCCATGGCCAGGTTGGCCCCCTTCACGAGCCGCACTTTCACCTCGCCACCACCGGCATCGTGCCGGGTTGAGGCCCACGAGGTGATCCGCTGGAGTGCCCCGAAGGCGTCAGGCAGGTAGGCCTGCAGCACGATGCCCGCGTCGAGGTGTCGCAGCCCAGGCTCATCGAGCAGACCGGTGAAGGCCCGGATGGTTAGCTCGAGGTCGCGGTGCTCCTCCATGTCGAGGTTCACGAACGTGGGACGCCCCGACGGGGTGGGCGCCTCGGCAGCCCGCTGGTACAGGACCCGCAGCCGATCCTCGATGCGAGCCAGGGTGTCGTCGAACGCCCACAGGTTGAGTTGGCTAGCAATGGCCGACACCTTGACCGAGACATGGTCGACCTCGGGGTCATCTATGAGGGCCAGGGTCCGCTCGAACCGTCGGGCTGCCTCGTCGTCGCCCAGCACCGCCTCTCCCAGGAGGTTGACGTTCATGGCGTAGCCCTCGGCCCGCCGCTCGACCAGGTGCTCATGGACTGAGTCGGAAGCCGCATCCACCACCATGTGCCCGACCAGCTGACGCAGCCGCCGACGAGCCAACGGCATCACGACACGGGGCAGGACCGGGGCCAGGCGGGCACCGGCCCGCAGTAACAGGCAGTCGACCCACCCCAGAAAACCCGGTAGGTCGCCGTCGCCGACCAGAGCGACCAACTGCTCGGCGGCCAGGGCATCGCTGCGATGACGAGCTACCCGATCCACGAAGCGCATGGTGAAGCCCACGCCCACAGGGTCATCGATGATGGAGCGCATCTGGTCGGCTAGTCGGGCCTCGGCCGGTCGCTCGGCGGCATGGGCCTCGGTCAGCCACCTAGCGACTACGGCCACTGCGTCCTCGGCAAGTGACTCCGGGTCAGTCCGCGGGCCGTCCGCGGGCAATACGACCCGCAACCCTGAGCCTGCGTCCTCCCAACCTTGCCCTCGATCATCGACGGGTGTCGCTTGGAGAGAGTTGGTTGCCGTCGTCATGACGTCATCCTCGGGATTCCGGCGTCGGGGGTCTTGTACGATCCGCGCCTCCATGGTCACCGAATCGGACAATTCCCCGGTGGATCCCCCGACCCACCACGACGGCTCGCCCATCAGCGCGCTGGATGTAGCCGGCCTACCCGCCGAGGTGGCCGCCCTGTTCGACGTCCTGCCCAACGTGATGTTCTGCGTCAAGGGGGCTGACGACCGCTATGTGGCGGTAAACGACGCCTTCGTCCGACGCTCCGGACGGACCGACCGACGGGACGTGATCGGGGCTCGGGCCGTCGACCTATTCCCAGAAGCGCTCGCCAATCGCTACGAGGAACAGGACCACCGGGTGTTCACCAAGGGCGAGCCACTCCGCGACGAGTTGGAGTTGATCCGGAGACCCGACGGGCGGACCGGGTGGTACCTGACCACCAAGTTGCCAGTGGTACGGGCCGGAGCGGTAGTCGGCCTAGTCAGCGTGAGCCGGGACCTGGAAACTCCGAGCGACGAGGGCATCGCCATGGAGTCCCTCGGACGGGTGGTGGACCTGGTTCATGAGCGACTCGACGGCCCGGTAAAGGTGGCTGACCTGGCGGCGGCGGCCGACTGCTCCGAGGGCCAGTTGGAGCGCCGGATGAAGCGGGTGTTCGGGCTGACGGCTACCCAGTACGTCCTACGGGCCCGGGTGGATCGGGCGGCAACCCTGCTCATCGACACCGACAGACCCATTGCCGAGGTGGCTGCCGAGTGCGGGTTCTCCGACCAGGCCAACCTCACCCGTCAGTTCGGACGGCTCATCGGTGAGACACCAGCCCGGTTCCGCTACGGACGAGCCGACTGACGACCAATGACTGGCCGGTCGCCAGCGAGGATTCAGGCAGCGGCACGCTCCACGCGGATGGGCACGCCCAGCTCCCAAAGGCCGAGGGCATCGGCCATGGGAACGGGCCGGTTCACCTCGCCGTTGTGGTTCACGCCGTATAGCTCGGCCGAGACGTCGCCGGCGTCAGCCTTGACCACCACCGTGTAGACGTCGTGGAACGCCTTGAGCCGTCGCTCGGCACCCCGTACGTTCGGCTCGGCGTCCAGCACCAGCGTCGACGAATCGCCAAAGCTGAGCACCGCGCCACGGTCGTCAAACTCGACCGACTTCACAATGCCGATCGCTGCCGGCGTGCTCTTGGAGTTCTTGCCTGCCACTGGTGTACCTCCTGGGAACCGAGCCCCGTGCGAGGCCGCTGAAAACCACTCCGGGGGAGTGGCCAGTCTACCGGGGGTGTCCTCCGGGCCCGACGGGGTAATGGGGGCGTGCCGAGGGGCACACTGGACCTGTGGACCAACCCCAACCCCGCCCGCCCGGCCACCCGGCCGATCATCTGGTGGTGGCCGACGAGGTAGCGGCGACCTTGGCCGACGGCCGGGCCGTAGTGGCCCTGGAGTCCACGATCATCAGCCACGGCCTGCCATCTCCGCAGAACGTCGAGACAGCACTGGACTGCGCAGCCCACGTCCGGGCCTCAGGTGCCGTCCCGGCCACTGTGGCCGTCATCGACGGATCACTCCGG
>Ga0209228_1000538_pt1 | contig 19678 bp, 17 predicted proteins | sample METZYME_3_150m_FD_187547 | JGI IMG/M metagenome (GOLD analysis project Ga0209228, IMG submission 187547) | Marine microbial communities from oxygen minimum zone in mesopelagic equatorial Pacific - METZYME_3_150m (SPAdes) (version 2) | ecosystem: Environmental > Aquatic > Marine > Oceanic...
GCCTACGGATGGACCTGGCGAGTCAGATGGCTCGGTGGAAGGGGAGACGGGCTTGTGAGCAGAACCGATGGCAGGAGTATGCATCCAGTGGACGTGGCCGACCGGGTCATCGACTCCGGTGAAGCCGAGCCACCCCATAACCGGGTGACCCATGAGCTGTCGTCAGTCGAGGATGACGTAGCGGTCGTGGAATCGTTCTCGCACTGCTGGGTTGTCGACACCGACGAGGGATTGGTGTGCTGGGACGCCAGCGGCGTTCAGTCCGGCCCGGCAGTGGTCGCTGCGCTCCGCGGATGGACGGACCGGCCAGTCCATAGCCTCGTCTACACCCATGGTCATGTCGACCACGTCGGTGGCAGCGGGGCCTTTGTGGCTGACGCCGAGGCTCGGGGGGACATCCGACCCCGCTTCTTGGCCCACGAGGCCGTGCCGGCCCGCTTTGAGCGGTACCGGACGACCAACGGTTGGAATCTGGCCATCAACCGTCGCCAGTTTGGCGGGATCCGCAACCGGGCCAACCTAGGCATCGGAGGCGACGGTCCCCGCTTTCTCGTCGAGGACGTGGCTGAACCTGACGAGACCTTTAGGGACCGGATGTCGTTCTCGGTGGGTGGCCGGACCTTTGAACTACGGCATGCCCGGGGCGAGACCGACGACCACGCCTGGGGCTGGGATGCCGAGCGCCGGACGGCCTACACCGGCGACTTCACCTCGTGGGTGTTCCCAAACGCCGGGAACCCCCAGAAGGTCCAGCGGTACCCCATCGAGTGGGCGGCTGCCATGCGTGACATGCTGGCCATCGGCGTGGAACGGGTGTACCCGGCTCACGGGTTACCCATTGTGGGGCGCCAGCGGGTCGAGACGGTGTTGGGCGACATCGCCGAGGCCCTCGAACACCTGGCGGGAAGCACCCTCGACTTGATGAACGAGGGGGCCACCATCGACGAGATCATCCATGCCGTCCGAGTGCCTGAGCATCTGGCCGACCGGCCTTGGCTGGCTCCGCAATACGACGAGCCCGAGTTCGTCGTGCGCAACGTGTACAGACAGTTCGGCGGGTGGTGGGACGGCAATCCAGCCAATCTCAAGCCGGCCCCCGAAGCTGCGGTGGCCGCCGAGGTGGTGGCTCTGGCCGGGTCGATCGAGTCGGTAGTAGACCGGGCGCTCGAGCTGGTTGACTCTGGGGACCTGCGCCTTGCCTGCCACCTGGCCGAGATGGCGGTGGCCGCTGAGCCGACCCACGAGGGGGCCCAGCGGGCTCGGGCCGACGTCTACTGGCACCGTCGGGCTGCCGAGCGGTCCCTGATGTCAAAGGGCGTTTATGCGGCGGCGGCCCGCGAGTCCGAGGCCGCCCTCGGCGGGGAGGTGGCTGGAGACGGCCTGCGGGACACCATTCGGGGTGCCCTGGGCTGACCAATCAGTCGAGGATCAGAGCGCCCTCGGTCGGAAGTAGTGACGGACCGCTGTCCGCGGCCAGGAGTGCTGCGGTGGCCAGGCCGGGAGCCGGGTCCAACGCTCCGAGGGCGGCCGTCAGGTGCGCCGCGGCGCGGATACCAACGGAGCCGTCCAGCAGGGACGTCACGACAAGGCCCAGGCCGGCCTCGGTGACCATTCGGGCCACCTCAGCAGTGATCAGTGGACCTCCCAGAGCGGAGGGCTTCAGGACCACCAGATCGGCGCTACCCAGTGCGATGGTCCGTCGGACGTCGTCGATGGTCCGTGCGGACTCATCGACGGCAACCGGGACCGGTGAGGTTGCCCGGACTGCAGCAAGGGCTTCGAGCCCGGCCACCGGTTCCTCGACCAGTTCGAGGTCGAGGTCGGCCAGCCGAATCAGATGTTCGGATGCCTCACCGGGCACCCACCCCCCGTTGGCATCGATCCGGAGTCGTGTATCCCCGATGGCCTCCCGAACGGCGGTGAGGCGGGCCAGATCGGCAGAGAACGGACCGGCAGCCACCTTTACCTTGATCGTCCGATGCCCACCGGCTACCGCCTCGGCGGCGGCGGTTGCCAGGTCGTCGGTTGTATTGCCGCCAACGAAGGCCGAGACGGGCACGATTCCGGAGCTGCCGGGGGCTAGTAGGTCGTGGAGGGGTCGACTGGCCGCCCGCGCCGCCAGGTCCAGCAGGGCGCCATCGATGGCAGCCCGGGCAGTGGGCGAGCCCGCCGGCATTGCGCCGTCATCGGCCCATCGATGAATGGCGAGTTCGGCCTCGTCGACCGACTCCGGGGTGAAGTTGGCCAACGGTGCGGCTTCACCGAGGCCGACGCGTCCCTCGCCATCAGTGAGAGTGAGCACCACGACCTCACGGCGGTCGATTGACCCGCGCGCGGTGCTGATCGGTGACCGATAGGCCAGCTTCGTCCGTTCGATCTTGATTTCGCGGACATCCGGTAGATCGACGTCGCCCAGTTCGGTTCGGCCACCGGTACTGCCTGTCATCGGCCGTCGACCTCGTCGAACAGTTCGCTGATGGCAGCCCGCACGTGGTCGGGATTTTCAAGATGGGCGGCGTGGCCGGCGCCGGGCACCACCTCGATGGCCGACCGGACCAGCCCGGCGGCCATGCGCATGGCGATGGCCCGGAACTTCGGATCCTCGTCGCCCACCACCAGCAGTACCGGCGCGGCGATCCCGGCCAGGTCATGCCAGTACGACGGTTGGGCACCGGTCCCGGCGCCCCGGAGGCTGCCAGCTAGTCCGTCCGGGTCGTTGGCTAGGCGTTGGGTACGAGCATCGGCCAGGACGTCGGCGCCCAGGCGCACCTGGCTGGCGAACAGAGGGCTGGCCATCCACCGGTCCACGAAGGCGGTCAGGCCGTCCTCGAGCAGGTCGTCGGCCAGTTCGTCGTCCGACCGTCGGCGGGCCGCCCGTTCCACCGGGTCGGACAGGCCCGGCGACGCCCCGATCAACGAGAGAGAGGCCACGTGTCCCGGATGGCGGACGGCCAAGCCGAGGGCCACCCGGCCACCCATCGAGTAGCCGACCACGTGGGCGGGTCCAAGGTGGTGGCGGTCGATGGCAGCGGCCACCGCATCGACGGTGTGTTCGAACCCGAAGGCGTGGGCATCGTTGGTGATGGTGCTGAGCCCGTGGCCGGGCAGGTCGACGACGGCCACCCGCCGGGTCTCGGTCAACGGGCGCACCAGGGCCCACATGGTGGCCGTGGAGCCTGTGAAGCCGTGGAGCGTCAGCACCGGGTGGCGGGCATCCGCTTCGTGAACTGGCCCGTCGAGCTCGACGTGGAGTCCGGCGGCGTCGGTGCTCACTGGCCTATCTCCTTTGCACATAGCGCGTGGTCGACGGCTTGTGCCGCCTCGCGGTGGAGCCTGACGTTGGTGGAGGCGTCGGTCCGTACGTGGATGAGGTGTAGCCCTGACGTTTCGACCGTGTCCCCCAGAACGGCCTCCAGTGAGGGACGGTCGGTTGGCTTGTGGAGGGTGGCATCGGCCAAGACGGCAACATGGCTCAGGTCCAGGCCGTGGGGTGTGTGGAACAGGCGTTGATAGTCGATGTGGCTCTCTTGAGAGATAGGCAGGAATGAGAAGATGCCACCACCGTCGTTGTCGACAACCACCACCGTCAGGTCCACGCCGAGTCGGCGGGCCGCGGTGAGGCCGCCGAGGTCGTGTAGCAGGGTCAGGTCACCGGTTAGCAGCACGGTGGGCGCGTCCGAACCGGCGGCTACGCCGATCGCTGTGGACACCTGGCCGTCGATACCGTTGGCACCCCGGTTGCCGAGCACCGACCAGTTCCGGTGGTCGACGGGCAGGAATGCATCCACGTCACGTAGCGGCATGGAGTTGCCGACCACCAGTGTCGCGGTGTCCGGGAGGGCGACGTCCAGCGCGGCCACCACGCCCGGTTCGTCGAACGGGGCGGCTGCCACTACATCGGCCACCGCGCTCGTGGCGGTCACCTCAGCGGTAATCCAGGTCCGGGTCCAGTCGCTCGTACCGTCGTCACCCGTTGTCAGGTCGGCCAGTCGGTCAACGAGGTGGGTGGCGACTCGTCCTGGCTCGGCGGCTACCCGGTCGGTCACCAGAAGGGCTGTGTCCGGGAATCGTCCGAGGTGGTCGACGGCTACGAGACGCCCGACGCCCACCCGGTCCAGCCACAGTCGGTAGCCCTTGCTGGTCGGCATGGCACCCAGTTGTACGACGACATCGGGCCGGAGGTCATCAGCCCATCCGGACCGCAGCAGGTGGTCGCCGGTAGCCAGCACAGGGGCATGGGTGACGTGGGGTCCGCGACGAAGACCGGAGACCGGGTCAGCCAGGATCGGCCAGCCGGTCCGGCGGGCCAACTTGGCAAGGGCGGTGACCCCGGCGGATGTGGGGTCCATGGGGCCGGCCACGATCAGGCCTCGCTCCGGCCGGTCGGGGCCGGTCACTAACTCGTTCAGGCAGCCCGCCTCAACCGGTACCCGATCCGGCGGGAGGGGTAGCAGCCCGGTTGGGGGTGGATCATCGGCAGGGGGCTCTAGCGGTTCGCGTAGCGGCACGTTGAGGTGGACCGGTCCGGGCGACGGTCTGGTGGCGCGCACCACGGCCTGGTGGGCTACCGATGCGGCCTCACCGGAAGACTCGGTGCCAGCTACAGCGGTGGTGATGGCCCATCGGACGTGGCTGCCGTAGATCCTGTCCTGGTCAATGGCTTGGGGGGCACCCACTCCCTGAAGTTCAGGTGGCCGGTCGGCGGTGAGAGCGACCAGAGGTACTCCTGAGTGGAAGGCCTCGACCATCGCCGGGAGGTAGTTGGCGGCGGCTGTGCCAGAGGTGCATAGCAGGGCTACCGGCCGGCCGGTGGCGCGGGCCAGTCCGAGGGCGAAGAACCCGCCGGCTCGCTCGTCGAGGTGCATCGATACCTCGAGCCCGGGAGTGCGGTCGGCAGCCACCGTCATCGGGGTGGACCGCGAGCCCGGGGAGGCGGCCACGTGGGCCACCCCGCACTCCACAAGTTGGGCGAACAGGGCGCGGCACCACGCCTGGGTGGCCATCGGATCGGTCGACGGGAGGGCGTTCACGGCTTTGCCTCGTTGGTGGCCAGGACCAGGCCGAGGAGGGTTCGCAGTTTGACGTCGGTTTCGGCCAACTCCCGGTCGGGATCCGAGCCGGCGACCACGCCGGCTCCGGCGTACAGCGTGGTGCCGCCGGCGTGGACGAGTCCAGTCCGGAGGGCGACTCGGAACTCCCCGTCGCCGGTGGCGTCCATCCAGCCGACCGGGCTGGCGAACCAGCCCCGCTGCATGCCCTCGTGTTTGGCTCGGAGGTGGGCGGCCAGTCCGCCGGGGTGGCCAGCCACCGCCGGCGTGGGGTGGAGAGCGCCGACGAGGTCCAACAGGCCGACGTCGTCGGGCAACTCGGCGTCGATGGGGGTGTGAAGGTGCTGGATGCCGTGGAGTCGAAGCAGCACGGGGTCGCTGGGGTGGCGGTCGGCCACGCCAAGCCCAGCCAGCGCTCGGTCCACGGCGTCGACCACCACGGCGTGCTCGGCCCGCTCCTTGGGGCTGGTGAGGAGACCCTGTCCGAGGGCTGCGTCGATAGCCGGGTCGGGGTCCCGCGGGGCGGAACCGGCCAGAGCGGCCGTTCGGAGGTGGCCGGCATGCACGGCAGCCAAGCGTTCGGGTGTGGCTCCCACGAAGCAGGCGTTTCCTCCGGCGGGGCGGACGGCGAGGGTGGCGCACGCCGGGTAGGTGGCTCGGAGGGCGGCCAGGAGTGGTATCGGGTCTGGTCGGTGGTCGACGTGGAGCGAGCGACAGGGCACGGCCTTGTCCAGGTCGCCCCGGTCGATGGCTTCCAGAGCGAGGCGGACCAGGTGCCGGTAGTGCTGGCGGGCGACGGGGTCGGCATGGTCGGCCGGCTCGCTCGGTGGCACATCGAGGGGGCCTGTCGGCGGGGCGAGCAACGGGGTGGGTCGGTCCCTGTCGTCGATTCGGGTTACCCAGGTCCGTCCAGCGTGGCGGAGCACCTGGACGGCCGGTAGTACGAGGCGTCCGGCGCCGAAGGAACCCCAGGCGTGGGCTGTTTCGGGTAGATGGTCGTCGAAGGAGAATCCGGCAGCGAGCCTCGGGTGAGGAGCATCATTCGGGGCGGTGAGGGTCATGGACTCCGCTAGTTCAGAGGCTCCGGAGGCGACATCGGCGAAGCGGTCGGCCCCCTCGACGTCGACGACGACGACCGAGCCGAGCCCGGTCCATGACGTGTCGTCGTTGGGGACCTCCCAGAACCACGCCTCGTCGTCATCCGGTGCGACGGCCAGCCAGGCCAGGGGGTCGGTGGCCGGTCCAGTGTGGACCTCGATAGTCGTTGCCCGGAGGGAGTGGTCACCGGCGTCGGAGGTCAGCGCCACCGGACGTCCACTTCCAGACGGTCGGCGTCGGCGGCCAGAAGGGCCTCGGTCAGGCCGGCCTCCTCCCCGTCGGCGCCGGTTCGATAGCGGGCTCGGGCCACCAGAGTCCGGTGAAAGTGCTGGGCCACCAGCCGGGTAACTGCTGGGAGCAGCGAGTGGACCACTTCGACCAGTTCCTGAGGGGACGGATCCTCGGTGGACGGTTCAGCATCCCCGGTCCGGACATGACGTTCGAACAAGTCAATGGCCCGCTCCACCACCTCGTCCACATGGGCGCCATGGTCGGTGGCCAAAGCGACCAGTTCGTCCAGGGGGACACCCGCTGCGCTGATGGCCAGGCCCGCACGGACCATGGAGACCGCCCCATCGTCGAATCGGGGTTCCGGTCCATCAGACAGGGGAGCAAGCAGTCCATTGTCGACGAGCAAGGCAACCAGACTCTCGGGGACGCCGGCCCGGTCGGCCACCTCAGCTCTAGACAGACTGCGGTCCAGCGCGTCGACGGCCAGGCGGCGGAGGTCCGAGGCGGGATCGGTGGTCACGGGTTCGTCACCGAGGGCTCCAATTTGGGCCAGAGTGAACCCGTCGTCGGCGAGCCGACGGATCTCGGCCAGTCGTGCCACGTGGTCTTCGTGGTAGGCGGCTCGACGACCCTTCCGGATCGGGGCCGGGATCAGCCCCAGGCGCTGGTAGTAGCGCACGGTGTCGATGCCCAGGCCAGCGGCCGCGGCTACCTGGTCGACGGTCAACCCGGCGTCGTCGCCCCCGGTCAGGGGATCAGCGAAGGCCATGTCTGGATTCTACGAGTATCTACTCTCAGTGTCGATACTCGCACTTTTGTTGGTCCGCCGGGGTTGAACCGACGTCTCTCTGCCGGCTTTTCGCCCGGTCCCGACTCTGTCTGCCGTGGATGCCACGATGGAGGCATGGGAGCACCTCTGGACGGATCCACACCGGTCGACTACATCGCCCTGACCCGTGACCGTTACGACGCCCTTGGCTACCCGCCCTACCAGTGGGTCGCACTCCCCGAACCGCCGCCGTGGACACCATTGTCCCGTCCGCTGACCGAGTCCACCGTTGCCTTGATCGGCTCCGGTGGCGCCTACCGGGAGGGCCAGACGGCCTTCCACTGGAAGGACGACACGGGAGTGCGAAGGATTCCATCGGCCGACCCGGCCACAGACATCCGGGTCACCCACTTCGCCTACGACCTCGAACCGGCCCGTGAGGATCCCAACATCGTTTTCCCAGTCGATCGCCTGCGGGAATTAGTCGACGAGGGTGTGCTCGGTGGTCTGGCGTCCACGGCGCTGGGCTGCATGGGTGGCATCTACTCGGTACGTCGAGCCACCGAGGAACTCGCCCCGGCAATCGTCGCCGAGGTGACGGCCATGGACGTCGATCTAGCCCTGCTGGTGCCGGTCTGACCGGTCTGCCACCAGACCGTGGGTCTGGTAGCGAGGGCGCTGGAGGCCGCCGGGATGCCGACACTCTGCCTCACGTCCGCTTACAGCATCACAGCATCGGTTAATCCGCCGCGGGCCGCCTTTTCCGACCTGCCGCTGGGCCACACCGTGGGTCGGCCCCATGAGCCGGAGTTCCAACGAGACCTGTTGCGTCGGGCCTTCCGGGCGGCCGAGGCCATGGACGAGCCCGGCACCATCGCTCCGACCGGGGTGGCTTGGGACGTCAACGGTTCTTGGAAGCGCCGGGCCACACCCACAGGGGTGGAAACCGAGGCTGCCGAGTCCGAATCCGGGGCCCGCTCCGACACCCGCAACGAGAGGGTCGACATCCCCCAATACCAGTACGAGTCTGACCGGCTGGCCGCCGAGTCCGACACCTGAACTCCCGAGGACCACTATGCCCGTCGCTGCAGACCTGCAGCCTCTGCTCGAGTTGGCTGGTCGACGGGAGCCCGGTGACCCCATCGATGCGGATGAGAGGCGGGAGTCCTATCGAGCCATCTGCACAGCTGGCCGCCATCTCGCCGCGGAGGTGGCCGAGGTCTTAGACAGCACTCTTCCCGGCCCTGACGGTGACCTGCCGATTCGCATCTACCGGGCCGCTGGTCTAGGTGACGGGGTTCCCGTCATCCTCTATTTGCACGGAGGCGGGTGGACGATCGGTGATCTCGAGGGATACGACGAACAGTGCCGAGCTGTCGCCTCCACTAGTGGTGCGGTGGTGGTGGCCCTCGAGTACCGGCTGGCCCCCGAGCACCCGTTTCCTGCGGCCGTGGAGGACTCTTGGTCAGCCCTGTGCTGGGTGCACGAGCACGCCTCCGGTCTCGGAGTCGACCCGGAACGCCTGGTGGTGGCAGGTGACAGCGCAGGCGGAAACCTGAGTGGGGTGCTGTCGCTGATGGCCCGTGACCGGGGTGCCCCGACGATCGCCCACCAGTTCCTGATCTACCCGGCCACAGACTTCGACTACGACTCGGGCCGGTGGCCTTCGCGGGAGGAGAACGCCGAGGGCTACTTCCTCGAGTTGGCCACCATGCGTTGGTTCGCCGAGAACCTCGCCGGAGATCAGGATCTGACTGCCGAAACGCTGGCGGCACCAATCCGTGCTGCAGACCACTCCGGGCTCGCTCCAGCCACCGTCACGGTTGCCGGCTTCGATCCGCTACGGGACGAGGGTCTGGCCTATGCCGAGGTGCTCCGGGTGGCAGGCGTGCCGGTCGAGGTGATCCACCACGAGGAACAGGTCCACGGCTACTGGATCTTCGCCCCCCTCGTTCCCTCGTGCGCTGCAGCCCGAGGCGTCGACCTGGTGGCTCTCCGGTCGGCCATCGACGCACTGTCAAGCGACTAGCCCGACTCGACGACCGTCCCCGACGCCAACAGGGCGTCGATCTCGCCGTCGGAACGGCCCAGTTCGGCGAGAACTTCACGGGTGTGCTGGCCGATAGCCGGAGCGGTGGACCGGGCCGCCCACGGGGTACCCCGAAAGTCGACCGGGCTGGCCACCATGGTGGTGGATGACACCTCGTCGGGTACGTCCACAAGTGCTCCCGACCCGTGGAACGCCGGGTCGGCAAGCAACTCTTCGGGAGAGTTGACCGGGGCCCAGAAGAAGTCAGGCTCTTCGGAGAACACCTCGGCCCACTCGTCCAACGTTCTGGTGGCGAAGATCGCGTCCAGCATGCCGATCAGGTCCAAGGCGTTAGAGGCCCGCTCCCGGGGCCGGGCGAACCGTTGGTCGTCCAACCATTCGGGGTGGCCGACCGCTCGGGCCAGCGGTGGCCAGTGGCGCTCACCCTCCAGGCCGACAATCCAGAACCGGCGCCCGCAGCCCGCCGTGTAGTTATTCATGGCCGGGTTACCCATCGAAGTTCGCTCGCCGACCTCCAGGGTTGCGCCCCACATGAGGAGCAGATTCAGGTCGAAGCTGATGGTGTAGGCCCCCTGTCTCATCAACGACGTCTCGACCAGTTGGCCCCGACCAGTTCGTTCTCGATCGAAGAGGGCGGCTGACACCGCGGCGGTCGCCGACAGGCCGGTGGAGTGGTCGCCCATCCCGCCTCTCTGGAACGGGGGGTCTCCTCCCGGGGTGGTCAGCAGGCCGGCGATGCCCGAGCGGGCCCAGAAGGCGGCGATGTCGTAGGCGGCCCGGTCGACGTCAGGACCCTCGGAGCCGTAGCCGGTGATCAGGCAGTAGACGAGACGAGGGAATCGTCCGGCGATGGACGGGTGATCCAGGCCGAGGCGCTGGAGGGCGCTAATCCGGAGGTTGGTGATGAATACGTCGGCGTCGGCCAGCAGATCCATGGCGATGGCCAGGCCCCCCTCGGATCCCAGGTCCACGGCGATACCCCGCTTGGAGCGGTTGTCCATCTCAAAGATCGGGTTGGTGGGCATGTCGCCGCCCAGCATCTGTTGGAAGAGCCTGCACGGGTCCCCCGACGGAGGTTCAATCTTGACCACGTCGGCACCCCAGTCGGCCAGGATCCCACCGGCCGCCGGTCCGGCGATCCACACGCCAAGCTCAACGACCTTCACCCCCCGCATGGGGCCCGTCGCCTTGGTCGTAGCGGTGTCGTTCATGTCAGACGCCCCGTTGTCGGTGGCCCGGTGTCGGGTCCGGGTGCAACCTACGCGGGACGGTTCGAGCGGCCCCATATGGGGCCGGATGACCCTGAACTGACCTTTCGGAATAGGCCACTACCGTCGGTCGGGTGATCCTCTTCGTTTGCACTGGCAATACCTGCCGTTCGGCTATGGCCGAGGGACTGCTCCGGGCCCGGTTGGTCGAGCGGGGCGGGGACGTTCCGGTGGTCGCGTCGGCGGGCACCGAGATCCGTGACCGAGCGGAGCGGGGTGCGACGCCAGCTGCCGTCGAGGTGCTCGCCGATCGAGGTATCGACCTCGAATCGCACACGACTACACCCCTGTCGGTCGAGACGGTGGCCGGGGCCGACCTGGTGGTCGCCATGACCCGTCGACACGAATCAGCGGTGGGCCTGTTGGAACCTGTGGCCCGTTCACGCACCTTTCTGGCCGTGGAGGCGGTCCGGCTCGGTGGGCAGGTCGGGTCACGGGGTGACCGCTCGATGGCCGAGTGGGTCCGAGCGCTGGATGGTGCCCGGGGTGGACATTTCACCGCCGGTCGGGTGGCCGATGAGGTGGCCGATCCCTGGGGTGGACCGGACGAGGCGTACCGCCGGTGTGCTGACCAGTTGGACGGGATCTGCTCTGCCTTGGCCCGCCTGCTGACCTGACCTCTTGGATTCGGCGGACTATCTGACGGACCGTCAGGTTCTTCGGGTGGACGACTACGGTCAGGTGGTGGACTTCACCCGGAGCACCGCCGAGGAGGAGTTTGCCGACGAGGTACGGACTTGGCTCGAGGACCACCTAGTCGGCGAATTCGCAGACCTGCGGGGCCATGGTGGTGTCGGCCAAGAGGACGTGGCCCCTGAGCGACTTCTCGACTGGGAACGCGAACTGTCCACCGGAGGGTGGCTGGGCTTGGACTATCCCACCCACCTCGGTGGTCGTGACGCCACGCTTGCCGAACAGGTCATCTTCCACCAGACCTATGTGCAGGCGCGGGCCCCGGGGCGCATCCCGAACATCGGCCTGACCCTGCTCGGACCCACAGTGGTGGCCTACGGATCGGCCGAACAGCAGGAGCGCTTCGTACCACCGATCCTGGCGGGCACCGAGCACTGGTGTCAGGGGTACTCCGAGCCCAATGCCGGCTCCGACCTGGCCAACGTCTCGACTCGGGCTCGCCTAGTTGAAGACCGGTGGTTGGTCACCGGTCAGAAGATCTGGACATCACTGGCCCAATTCGCCCAGTGGGCGTTCGTGGTGTGCCGAACCGACCCCGACACACAGCGTCATGCCGGCCTCTCGTACCTGCTGGTGCCCATGGACCAGCCCGGCATCGAGGTGCGGCCCATCGTCCAGATCACCGGCGGGACCGAGTTCAACGAGGTGTTCTTCGACGACGCCGAGACCGACGCCGATCTGGTGATCGGCGGCGCCGGCAACGGCTGGGCAGTTGCCATGGGGACCCTGGGGTTCGAGCGCGGCGCCTCAACCCTCGGCCAGCAGACCGGCTACCGCCAGGAGCTAGAAGCCCTTCTGGCGCTGGCCCAGGACAATGGCAGCATCGACGACCCGCCGCTGCGCCAGGACCTGATGCGTGCCTGGAGCGAACTGGAGATCCTCCGGTACAACCAGCTCCGGATGCTCACCGCCCTAGTGGCCGACGGAGTACCTGGCCCCGAGATGTCGATCGGCAAGCTCTACTGGGCGTCGTGGCATCGCCGACTAGGCGAGCTGGGCATCCGGGTGCGTGGGGCCAGCGGCATGGTTGGTGTAGACGCCACCCCGCCGCTGGAGGATCCCCTCGGCGTGGACTACCGGCTGGACCGTCTCCAGCGCACTTTTCTGTACAGCCGCTCCCACACCATCTACGGCGGGTCGAACCAGGTTCAGCGCAACGTGCTCGGCGAACGGGTCCTGGGCCTGCCCCGGGAACCTCGCTAGGCCGATCAGACCCGCCGGCTCCCGACTCCCGTAAGATTTTCCCAGAGTCCGTCTTCCAACGGTTCGCAAGCCCAGGAGCAACCCGCCATGTCCGAGGCCTACATCGTCGATGCCATCCGCACGCCCACCGGCAAGAAGGGCGGTGGACTGTCTCAGGTGCACCCCGCTGACCTAGGGGCCCACGTGATCGCCGAGGTGCTTGAGCGCAACGACGTTGATCCAATGGCCGTCGACGACGTGATCATGGGCTGCCTGGACAACCTGGGCCCGCAGGCTGGCGACATCGCCCGTACGGCTTGGTTGGCCGCCGGTCTACCCGAGGCCGTGCCCGGCACCACCGTGGACCGACAATGCGGCTCTGGTCAGCAAGCCGTGAGCTTCGCGGCAATGGGCATCATGGCCGGGGTGCAGGACGTGGTCGTGGCCGGTGGCATGCAGAACATGAGCATGATCCCCATTGGCCTAGCCCTCGAGGCCGCCAAGCCGTTCGGTCATGACGACCCCTTCACCGGTTCGACCGGTTGGGTGGACCGCTACGGCACCCAGGAGGTCTCCCAGTTCCGCGGAGCTGAGATGATCGCCGAGAAGTGGAACTTCTCCCGCGAGGAGATGGAGATCTATGCCTTCGAGAGCCACGAGCGAGCCATCCGGGCCATCGACGAGGGTCGGTTCGATCCTGAGATCAGCCCGTTGGCCGGCGTCCAGATCGATGAGGGGCCCCGCCGTGGCGGCAGCCTCGAGAAGATGGCCCAACTATCGCCCCTAGTCGAAGGAGGGCGGCTCACCGCTGCCCTGGCCAGCCAGGTGAGCGACGGGGCAGCCGCCCTGCTGGTCGCCTCAGAGCAGGCAGTAGCCGACCATGGCCTCACCCCTCGAGCTCGCATCCACCACATGAGCGTGCGTGGCGACGATCCGATCTACATGCTGACCGGCCCCATCGCGGCGACCGCCCATGCGCTGGATCGAACGGGTATGTCGATCGAAGACTTCGACCTGTTCGAGTGCAACGAGGCGTTCGCCCCCGTACCCCTGGCGTGGATGCTCGAACACAAGGTGCCCCACGAGAAGGTCAATGTGAACGGTGGAGCTATCGCTCTGGGGCACCCGCTGGGGTGCACTGGTGCCAAACTCATGACCACCCTGCTCAACGAACTGGAGCGCACCGGTGGCCGCTACGGCCTCCAGACGATGTGCGAGGGCGGCGGTCAGGCCAACGTCACCATCATCGAACGGCTCTAGTCGGTTCAATCTTCGATCGGAGCGTCGACGGGCTCGTCGCTGATCTCATCGACGAGCCCCCAGTCGAGCGCCCTGGTGGCGTCGATGGTTGCGCCGGTCAGGCACAACCACGCTGCGCGCTGACGGCCGATCTGGCGCGGGACGCTGATCGTCCCGCCCGCCCCGGGAAGCAGCCCCATCGAGACCTCGGGGAGCCGGAAGGTAGCCCCGACGGTTGCCCGGAGACGGGTAGCGAAGGCGGCCAACTCCACGCCGGCACCCACCGCTGGACCGTGGACGGTCACCGTGAGTCGGTTGGCCAGGCGGTCCAGCCACGGCGCCGCGTTAGCCGACGATCGCACCAGGTGGCCGGTGACCGGGTTGTCGACGGTACCGAACTCGGCCGGGTCTCCGCCGCAGCAGAACGCCGGGCCGTTCCCGGTCAGGTGGATGGGCCGGTCATCACCCGGGACGGCCAAAGCCCGGAGCACGTCCACCAGCGAATCGCGCATGGCGGCCGACCAGGCGTTCCGTAGCCGGGGTCGGTTCAGGATCAGACGGACCTCGTCGCCGGAAGTGTCGACGAGAACCGGCGGATCCGGTTCCTCTGGTCGTACCCGGCGACCGCGACCGGCCAACCACCGGGCGAATTCCGGGCCTGCCTGCAAGGTGCCATAGGCGGTGCTCTCCAGCAGCAGCCCGGTCCGGATGCCGTCGGGGGTTACTGGAGCCGGACCGGAGCGGAGGACCTGACAGCAGGTGACGGCGGCCATCGGGTTGGCCGCCACGCCATCGACCACGGCGGTCACCGCGTCCACGTCGTCGACCAGGACGTCGAAGGCGGGAGCGGCACCTGCCGGTGCGATCCCCACAGACACCAGTGGCAGGTCGGCCAGTACGGCGGCTGCCTCGCGCGCCAGTCGGTCGGCGTCGTCGACGATGAGTACCGGGACGCTCCGGAGCACGCCGAGGTCGAGGTCAGCGGCGGGCGAGGGAAGCAGTCGTCCGGCCTCAGCGGGACTCAGGAGTTCGGCCGGTTCACTCCCGGGCGCCGATGAGTTCACTCGGTCGAGCCGTCCCCGAAGTGGGCCAACTCGGTGCGCAGCACACGTCGTAGCAGCTTTCCCGTGTCGTTGTAGGGGAGAGCGGCCACGAACTCCACGTGGTCGGGCGTTCGGTTGGAGCGGAGTTCGCTTCGGACCAGTTCCTGGAGTTCCTCGGCGGTGACCGAGGCACCAGATGTCGAATCCGCGTCGGCGAGGACCACGGCGGCCACGATTCGTTCACCCCATTGCCGGTCTGGCAGCCCGATGGCGGCCGCGTCGACTACGGCCGGATGCTCGACGAGCACGGCCTCGATCTCGCCGGGTGACACGTTCTGACCACCCTTGACGATCACGTCGTCGATCCGCCCGGTTACGTGGAGGAAGCCGGCTTCGTCCAGTCGACCGCCGTCGCGGGTAGGGAACCAACCTTCGGCGGTGAGTCGGGGGGCCTGTCCCCGGTACTCGCCGGACACCTGTTCGCCGCGTACCCAGATCTCGCCAGGGAGCCCCAAGGCCACCTCGGTGCCATCCTCGTCTCGGATCGACACCTCGATGGCAGGAAGAGGCCGACCAGCCGACCCCAGTCGCGCTCGGACCGCCTCGTCGTCGCTGGCCAGTGCGTCCCGGTGCTCCTGAGGTCCGAGAAGAGCCACGGTGGAACTTGTCTCGGTCAGGCCGTAGGCGTTGACGAATGCGACCTCGGGAAGCAACTGGAGGGCCCTTTCGATGGTGGGACGGGGCATCTTCCCACCGCCGTAGGCCAGCGACCGCAGCGTCGGTAGGGCTCCATTGCCGCTCGACCCGTTGGCGAGTTCGGCATCCAGGTGTTCCACGATCCGGGTCAGCATGGTGGGGACCACCATTGCGCTGGTCACCTCCTCGGTCCGCACGAGGTCCACCCATGACCCTGCATCGAAGGTGGGCAACTGCACTATCCGTCGACCCGCGTAGACGTTGGAAAGGAGGGCCGCCATGCCAGCGACGTGGTATGGCGGCACGCTCACCAGGGCGGCTTCATCCTCGTCGGCTCCCATGAACTCGACCGACCCCAGGACGTAGGAGACGAGGTGTCGGTGGCGCAGCATGGCCGCCTTGGGCTCTCCGGTGGTTCCACTGGTGAACAACAGGATTGCCGTTCCCTCGCCGGCCATATCCCAATCGGTGCCCCAACCGCCGTCGGGCACCAGGGCTTCAGCTAATTCGTCCAGTAGGGCTTGGCGGTCCAAGACGACCACGTCCCCGAGGTCGGCGAGACGCCCGGTGGCCTCAGGATCGAGCACGACGATTGCCGGGGCGATCCGGGCCGCCAGCGCGGACAGTTCGCTGTCGGTCAGCCGGTAGTTGAGTGGGACGAACGGCAGGTCGGCCCAGGCCGCTCCAAACAGCGAGATAGGCAGGGCGGTCGACGACACGTCGGCCATCGCCACCACCTCTGCTCCGCCAGCCCGGAAGCGGCCGGCAGCAGCTCCGGCCCGGTCGAAGAGCTGCTGGAAGGTCAAGCCTCCGTCGCGGGATCCGACGGCCACCCGGTCACCGAAGCCACCGGCCGCCATCTCCAGCAGCATCATCAGGTTCACGGTTCAGCCGGCTCGTCTCTAGAAAGGAGGTCTCGGGGGGCGGGGAGGGGCTGGATTAGTCGGAGGCGGGGAGGGGCTTGGCCTCCTTGAGATCCAGTAGTACGTCACCTAGGCCGAGCGAGCCATCTCCTGGTTTGGTGCACAGCACCTCGAGTGTGTCATCGGCGTCCACGTAGCGCTTGCCCATAAGGGTGCCAGCGGCGGCATCGGGATCGGGGGGACCGCCATCAGGGATCGAGTCTGCCGACAGCATGGAGGAACCGCCGCAGCGGAGGTCAGCCTCACCGACTCCCCTCACCACGATCACCTCGGTGGTGCAGACGTTGCTGGTGAATCGGCTTCCGGGCTTCATGTCGGGCATGGGGGACTCCTGAGCGTGATCGTCGGGCCAACGCTCCAGAGCATCGCCCACCATGCCCTATCCGGGCCACCCCGGCGCCGAACTGGCGTTGAACTGGAAATGGCTAGCGTCGAGTCGATGGTAGGACCTACTGGATCGCCCGGTCTCGATGAGATACAGCGCTTGACCTGTACACCACCCCGTGCCAGTGATCCGGCTACGGCGAATCGGCGGTGGATGTGCTCCACTGCCGCTGATCTCAGCGGGCAGATCGACGGGCCGTGCCGTTCCGTACCCGACGGGTTGGTGCAGGGGGTCGACGTTCTGGCTTCGGCCTGGATGGCATCTGGTGGGCCGTCGGTGGACGGCCCAGCACTGGTCGGTGCACGTGCCGCGGCCGCCGGGTTGGGACGTGGTGGAGCAACCTCGGTAGGGGGCAACGCCCACCTGCTCGAGTCCGCCGACGGGATGGTCTGTCTGAACTTGGCGCGTCCCGAGGACTTTGCCGCCCTCCCAGCTTTGGTAGGACCTGAGGCCGGTGGACCGCTATTGGACCCCATGGACTGGCCGGCGGTCCGGCGCGCTTTAGCGGGGCGAACCCGTGGCGAGTTGGTGGAGGCGGCGGACCTGCTGGGCCTACCCCTCGGGGTGCCAGGGACTGCACCCTCCCAGCCGTTAGTAGCGTCGGTCGGAGCCGGACAGGGTCAACTGTCTTCCCAGCCGGTGGTGGTCGAGTTCGGCTCGCTGTGGGCGGCACCCCTCTGCGGTGGGCTGCTGGCCCGGGCTGGCTGTCGGGTAGTCAAGGTGGAGAGTGTGCATCGTCCCGACGGGGCGCGTAGGGGTCCTGCATCGTTCTTCGCTTCACTGAACTCTGCCAAGGAGGAGGTGACTGTCGATCTCACGACGAAGGTCGGCCTCGAGCAGGTTCGCAGGCTGGTTGACGGGGCCGACGTGGTGCTCGAGGCCAGCCGACCCCGGGCTCTGGCCCACTGGGGACTGGACGCGGCCGCCGAGGTAGCACGCGGTGTGGTGTGGGCCTCCATCACCGGCTATGGCCGAACCGGACCGCGGTCCGGTGGGGTGGCTTTCGGTGACGACGCTGCCGTGTCGGGCGGGCTTGTACTTGATGAGCCTCCCGGCTTTGTGGCCGACGCGGTGGCCGACCCGGTCACAGGCATGTTGGCCGCGGTGGCTGTCCGGGCGGCACTGGATGACGGAGTGGGTGCACTGTTGGACCTGTCCCTGGCCGGGACAGCCCGGTGGCTCGCCGGGCCGACCTAGGAACGGGCTGGAATGACTCTCGAACATGCTCGAGCATCCAGGGAGTAGGCCGGAACGGTGCGGAAATCGGCCGGTTCCTGACGGGGTATCAGATACGCGCTCCGGCCTACCATTAGCCCGTGAGCGATCAGACGACCACCGTGGCTGGCGCTCGGGATCCCCGGGCCGCCGATGGACGGGTGCCCGGGCGTCGAGGACTGGCCACCCGGCAGCGGATGATGGATGCCACCGGCGTTCTACTGGAGACGGTGGCGTACCGGGACCTGAAGGTGGTCGACATTGCCCGGGAAGCTGGGACCTCACCGGCGACCTTCTACCAGTACTTCCCCGACGTTGAAGCGGCAATGCTGGCTATGGCCGCCGACCTCGGTGAGGCTTGGCACGATGACCTCTCGAAGCTGATCACCAACAGGGACTGGGAAGGTGATCCGGACGGTTCGGCCCACCGGGTGGCCGACGGGATGCTCGAGTTCTGGACTCGCCACAAGCCGGTGCTCCGGGTGCTCGACATGGCCTCGATGGAGGGTGACCTGCGCTTCAGGGACATCCGAACCAACCTGTTGGCGGGTGCCACCGAGGCGCTGATGGGCCTGGCCGCGAAACGCGAGACCCCCGGCGATCCGAGGGCCTCGGCCGGCGTCGTGGTCGGGATGCTGGCCCACGTGGCAAACCATCAGCATGGCCTTGAAAGGTGGGGCGTGTCGCACGACCTACTGGTCGAAACGGTGGCCGGGATCATCCGTCGCACCATCCTCGGCGTGGCCTGATTCCTGGCTTCGATCCCGGATACCCCTGAGTCCGGATTGAGGTCGGGCCCGGAGCCAGTAGCCGACCCACCGCTAGCCTCCTCCGGGTGACGTCCCGAGTCCGATTCGCCCCTTCGCCCACCGGCTACCTGCACGTCGGTAGTGCCCGCACGGCGTTGTTCAACTGGCTGCATGCCCGGTCGGTCGGTGGCACCTACGTGCTTCGCATCGAGGACACAGACGCCGAACGGAATCGGACCGACCTGACCGACAGTCTCCTGGCCGAGCTGGATTGGCTGGGTCTCGACTGGGACGAGGGTCCCTACTTCCAGTCGGAGCGCCGGGACCGGCACCGCGAGGTGGCCGAGGACCTCCTGGAGCGAGGCCTCGCCTACCTCTGCGATGCCGACAACCGGGAGGTCGGCGGTTCGGCGCTGGTCGACGGATTGGCCGTCCGGTTCCGGATGCCGGCTGGAGCGACCATGGACTTCGACGACGTGGTGCGCGGCAAGGTCTCGTTTGCCACCGACGACCTGGAGGATTTCGTCATCTGGCGGTCCAACGGCTCGCCCATGTTCCTGCTGGCCAACGCCGTTGACGATGCCGACATGGGCATCACGCACGCCATCCGCGGTGAGGACCTGCTGTCCGGGGTACCCAAGGTGCTACTTCTGCTGGACGCCATCGGGGCACCACGACCGACGTACGCCCACCTCCCGCTTCTGGTCAACGAACAGCGCAAAAAACTCTCCAAGCGCCGCGACGACGTCTCCATCGGCGACTACCGGGCTCGCGGCTACCTAGCCGAGGCAATGGTGAACTATCTGGCCCTCCTGGGCTGGGGGCCACCCGACGACGTCGAGATCCGTCCTCTGGTCGAGATCGTCGAGTTGTTCCGCATCGAAGACGTCAACAAGGCGGCGGCCTTCTTCGACCTAAAAAAACTGGAGCATGTGAATGCCACTCACCTCCGGGCGCTGTCAAAGCCTGACTTCATGGAGCGGGTGACGCCGTGGGTAGGTGCTGACGCGCCCTGGCCGACCGACCGGTTCGACCCCGGACGCTTTTCTACCATGGTGGATCTGGTGCAGGAGAAGCTCCGCACGTTGG
>Ga0209228_1000541_pt1 | contig 19603 bp, 18 predicted proteins | sample METZYME_3_150m_FD_187547 | JGI IMG/M metagenome (GOLD analysis project Ga0209228, IMG submission 187547) | Marine microbial communities from oxygen minimum zone in mesopelagic equatorial Pacific - METZYME_3_150m (SPAdes) (version 2) | ecosystem: Environmental > Aquatic > Marine > Oceanic...
CGCTCAATTGTGCTATAAAGAATCTTATACACTTCTTCTGACGTTGTTTGTCCGTGGCTATGAATTAACCGGTCTTCATCTTTCAATGAATAACGGTCTTGGGAAAACTCATTTTTTATTTCTGCTAAAAAAGATTCGTTAATATTAGGCGGATTAACTGGTTTTTTATCAACCTCCGGTAATTTATCATCCAGACTTATTTCAATGTCCAGCATTTCTTCTACATATGGGATGAAATCCGGCATCTTCGAGCCGCAAAGTTCATACCGATCTCCTGTCATGGATACTGTTCGGTCTTCATTTAAAATAAACCGTGAATCTTTATAACCCCATTTATGACCCCATGTTTCATGGTCATCAGCAAAAAATTTCTTATCAGTCATTGAATTTTTCTTCTTCCTTTCTAATACGCCTCTCAAGTTCTTGGATAAAACGGATAACTGATTCTGAATTATCTATGTCACCGTCCAATATGAATTCACTGGGGTACATGGGTTCCAAAATATGGACTTGAATCTGGACTGGGCGCATAAAAATTTTTCCTTTTGGCCATGCTTTGTGAGAACCATAAATAAAAACCGGCACAATCGGAACATTCAGTTTTGTTGAGAACTCGGCTGCGCCTTTACGAAAGGGCCTAATATCACCTGGGGCACCTCTAGATCCCTCAGGAAATATGACCAAATTCCGATTCCCTTGATTCATGAATGCACGACATAAAGCAATTGTATTATCGAAGGGAAAGTCTATGGTTTGTTCTTCAGATTTTCTGGCAATAGGAATAAGATTCATTACAAAATTTGTGAGAACCCTTTTAATATTACTATCGAACCAATAATCTTTTGCTGCCAGCATGCCAAAATAATTAAAACTTTTCCCTGCTGCAGCGCTGAGCAAAGCAACATCCATGTGACTGTTATGGTTGCTACAAAAAATAGCTGATCCGTCCGGTAGTTTTTCTCGTCCATAGATTGTAACTGGTGTATACCAAAGAAAAACAAATTTGCAGTAATAGTAAAATATTTTTTTCCATATGCGGAAAAAGAATGGTTGTTTATTAACAAGGTAAGAATATTTCTGATCTTCAAGAATGGATGCCCCAGCCATTCTCTAACGACCATATATCATATGGGCTTTTGCAAATGTCCCCGATGCGATTGCAGACATTAAGGATATTTCAAGTGCAAGGCTCGAAGCACAAATAATTTCTGCTAGTTTCCGAGAAGAATATTTCCCCGTATTGCACCCTAAAAGCTTAAGGTTCTGATTCTGTGGAAGTAATCTAGTCCCCCCTCCAACAGTACCAACGGTAATAGATGGAAGCGTCAATCTGAATTTCATTCCATGGTTTACAGGTTCAGTTTGATAATGCCCTAGAGAATTTTCAGCAACACAGGCAGTATCTTGTCCCGTAGCCAGATAAATAGCTGTAAGTGCATTGGAAACATGTAAATGGCATCCTTCCGTGCCTGCCATTCGAGTGACAGTAGGACCAACCTGTTGAAATTTTTCTACATCTGATATTTTAATCCCAAGAATTCTTCGCAAGGCCGAGTTTGTAATAGTGGTTTCAGCAATAACACTGTGACCCCTACCCAAAATCATACTCCTTGCAGATGCTTTTTTGTCACTGTTGAATCCGGATTCCAAAATAAAATCATTGCCCGTTTTAGCTTTTATAAAATCACAGGCTGTTTTTGCCGCAAGCGTCACCATATTTTGACCAGCAGCGTTACCCGTATCCATGACCATATCCAAAACTACATAATTCTGAATTGGATATTGATCAATCCGGATAAGTTTCCCATGATTGGTTGTGGATTCTGCTGATTTTTTAATGGATTTAAAATGTGTATCAATCCATCTCATAAATTTGCTTGCTGAAACAAGATCATCAAAAATGAAAACAGGTGCGCGTGATAATTCTTGCTTTACATGACTTACGTGAAATCCACCGCATCGTTTGGCCACCATCATTCCACGCATCATAGATACAGCAAGTGTTCCTTCTAAGGTACAAAGAGGAACAAAAAACTCACCCTTCGCATAATTCCCATTCACCAAAAGAGGGCCCGCGATCGCCATCGGAATTTTCATGAACCCAATATGATTCTCAATAATTCCCTTTAAATCTTCGGGTTTATTTTCAAGGCTGGCATCAATTTCCATCCCGGTTTTTTCTTTAAGCCACTTCAGCCTCCGATTTGTATCGGTGCTTTTATAACCGTTAGGAATCATAATATTATTCTTTGATTTTTTTACTGCCATAGTTCAGCAAATATAAAGTTAATACGCAAGAATGCTGTATAAAAAAGATTCATTTTTTTCAAGCCTAGTTTTTAGCTCATCGTAATTGATAAATACCAAAATAAGCTCCAACTAGATTAATTATTCTTTATACAGATTTTTAACCCAGTTTGCATCTATATCTGGCAAGGCAGATCCTAACTGTGCAGCTGCTTTTACTTGAGCTACATTTCTTTGGCCTAAAAGTACACATCCGGTTTCTACATCCGTAAGAAGCGCATCCACAACTCCATGCATAACCGGTTGTGGATGATTTGAAAACCTTTTTTCCAGTTTTTCTTTATTCGTTCTCATTTTATCAATCATCACTTGATCTGCAAATTCATTTATCGTTGCCCGGAAGTCCCCCATTTCAAAAGATGCTGGTTCTGTGTATTTACCCGTAAGCAATCCATGCTTAATGGGTGAAAAAAAACATACTCCCAAATTATTTGCTTCAACGTAGTCTTTCAATCCGGTGACTTCGTAAGAATCATCCATTACATTGCGGTATGGCTGGATTACATCTGGATTACACCTTTCGATAAATTTCATAATTTTATCAGAAAACCAATCAGAAAGACCAATAAAACGTGTTTTCCCATCTTTTTGAAATCGACGAACCACTTCCAGTGCATCATCAAAATATTGTTCTTGTTTCCCAAAATTACAATGATGCAAATAAATCAAATCTACACAATCAGTACGTAAGTTTTTCAAAGAGCGTTCCATATTGGTTCTCATATGATCCGGGTTATACCAGTAATCATAGGGTCCCATGTCCCAGCCAACCTTTGTAGCAATAAAAACTTCATCTCTAGATATTTTATTCCATATGGAACCAATCAATTTTTCTGATCGTCCATCGCCATAAACATCTGCTGTATCCCAGTGGTTGATACCTGCTTCAAATGCCTTTATAAGTGCTGCGCGGCTATCGTTATCATCCTGCCCCGCCCATCCTACAGGTTGGTTTTCTCCCACTGTGCTGGCGCCTCCATAAGACCAGGTCCCCAAACTAATTCTAGACACTTTTATGTTTGTTCGCCCCAATGTGATATATTCCATTTTAATCCTTTTAATGAACAAATAAATTTACGGAAACTTGTTCCCTAATATGTCCGAACGATTTAAAATAATGGATATTGGCCATCGCGGATTGCCGCTTGATGAGGCACTTACAGAGTTAGAAACAGCAGTAAGTGATTCCATTTTTCATGGTAAGGTTCGTGCAATCAAGGTCATTCATGGGCATGGCAGTGGTGCTTTAAAACGTGGAGTTCGGGAATGGTGCAAAAATCAAACCGGTCGTTTCCAAGCCGTAATTTATGGGGAAAACTATGATCTTTTTGATGTGGACTCTGCCGGAATGCGCGCGGACTGCGGCTTACCTACAGATTCTGATTTGGACCGTAAGAATGGGGCTGTTACTTATATATGGTTTTGGTAAAGGTTACAGTGGTCTAATGACTACATCTTTTAGATATTGATTATTAAAATTTGTCTTCATCCCTATTTTTGATTTACCATCAGATACAAACCGTACCGATAATGGTTTCCTATATTTATTAGATAGGGATTGAACTAATTTTAATATTTCAAGTACCCGCTCTGGATCCTCATTAATACCGATAGGATAAGTATCCACCCCCAAGCCTGATTGCAGGGAAAGAAACAAATTTCTTTCAATACTAAAATTCCCTGCTTCATATTCATCTGCTAATTCAAAATCTTCTAGGCATGGTAACATCAAACCATTCAATCCTACAGGCTTGGGGTTTTCTGTTTTGATAAAGGTGGTTATTTTTGCCCACATATCAGTGGTGGCAGACTCAGAGAACGAATACCCTAATCTTTTTACAAAACCAACCAAGCTGCCATTGCCACGGTACAAAGGGGCAGTGCAACTATCAATGCCTAAAAATTTTCTGTCCCGTTTAAATATTGAATGAATTTCGTCCCATGCAATTTTCATGCGATTTAGCCATTGATCTAAAGATGTACATCCTTCTGACATATCCACTGGCTGAAGCCCAATAGAGTAGCCTTCTTTTTTAAAATTTGCCGCTGGGAAATAAGGTGTGTTGTTTGGATTATTGAAAACGTATGTGAAATCAAACATTTTTCTTGGATTTTCATTCATCATTCCAAACAAAAATTCAACATGACTATAATCAATTACTTCATTTGTCAAATCCACATTCATACTTGTACGGGAATTGTAAAATATTTTTCTATTTCGACTTGCATCATGGAATGAAACAGTTCCAATGCCCAACATAATTGAATCATCTATTATGTTTTCTTCTAGTATTTGAATATCTTTTTCTTTAGAAACTAGTCGTAGTGTTTGAACCACAAAACCTTTTGTCTCTAACTGCTTTTTTAATGAATATAATTTTTCTACATCTTTCGTAGATGGTTGATCAGAAAAATAACAAATTGTGCGTATGATTTTTTGATAGGGTTGGCTCATTACTGGACTTGATAATATTATTAGCAAAATCCAAAGAACAACATGAGTCCTCATAAAAAATAATTTCTTCATAAATAGAACTTAAAACGACAATGTGTTAATTTGAACTGACTTTACATTTAATGTAAATTCAATAAATACCACGTGATTATGTTTACTGCTGAAAAACATATAAAATACGATCACTTATTTAATAATATATCCCCAAATTATTATGGCGGAATAAAAACATTTGGTAAGAATGATTCCTATGTCAAGCCTCAAGACTATAATAATGTTACTAATTTAGAAAACAAAATTTGGCAAGATTTATTCATAAACTTGGATCCGCTTTTAGACCAATATGTAAGCCGTGAATACTTATTGGGAATGCGTACTTTACCGATCCCAAAAGATCGTTTTCCTGAATTCAACATTATTTCCCCTTTGCTAGAGAATGCAACCGATTGGCAGCTAATTTCTGTCGCAGGTTTTTTAACTGAAGAATTATTTTTTGACTTGAATGCTAATCGTAAGTTTCCTGTGACAGAAATCATTCGTAAGTCCCCTCGTTTTGATGAAAAATACATAGATGTAAATATCCAAAATGATGAGGGGTATGTACCAGAACCGGATATATTTCATGACATTCAGGGCCATGTACCTTTTTTAATGAACAGAGACTATGCGAATTACATGCATGATGTAGGTGTTCTTGGACACAAAATACTTAAAGATGAACGCGGTTTGGGCCCTGAATTGGTTGCACACAATTTAAAAAGATTGCAGAATTTTGCATGGTGGACATATGAGTTTGGTCTGATAAAAAATTGTGGTGAAACGGATCAATTTCGACGGAAAAAGAATGATATTGATTATGAAATTTATGGTGCCGGTATTATCTCATCATATGACGAAACTTTAAATATTGTTGAATGTGCTAAAGGAAATTCATCCTATTCTAAATTTATTTCTTTTGATATAGAAGAAATAACCATGACCCGTTTTGATACCAGCAATATTCAAAATCGCTATTATGTTATTAATTCTATGAATGATATGTACCAAGCTTTTCAAGATAGCCAGGATCTTTTCTGGTTTGAAGGCTAAACACTCTTCCTATAAATAAATTTTAAATGAAAAAAACGAATCAACTGATTTTAATTATTATATTTTTTATTATATATAATGCCTGTGCGTCTACCCCGGCGTCTTTAAAAAAACACAATCCGGAAATATTAACTGCTCATGCAGATTCACTTTTGCGCGCTCACCCTGATGATGCAGAACTAAGATTATCCATTATTTCCGCTAAACTTAACCTAGCAAAAAAAACCAATGATTTAGATGACTATCGTTCGGTACTTAAAATCGATACAAAAAATGCTTTTGCCCGTTATTATATACATATGGCCGAAGGAAAAGAACATCACAAAAAAGGCCATAAGAACGCGCAATGGGATGCAATTCAAGCCTTTGCAAAAGCAGCGACTGCAATCGACACGTTGGGAGAGCCTTATTATTGGATGGGTTTAGCATATGAAAAAAAGGATGAAATGGATTTTGAGCTTCCATTGGAAGCTTATGATAAAGCACTAAATCTTTATCTACCACAAGATATCCATACTTTAGTCATAGCTAATCGGGAAGCACTTGTAAAGCGCAAAAAAACCTACGAAGATTTTTGGAAATAGTACCAATCTCATTCTTGTCATTTTTCGTTATTTTCGACCATTTTTGACTTGACTCACGAATAGAACAGAGCTAAACTTTCCTTGCCTATTGGTTGGCTTACATCCTTTGGTACCACATAATCCGAGGTAAACATAACATGGCAAAAAGATCATTATTTAAACATTCATTCATTATGATGATATGTATGTTTTTTGCTACTACCTTATTTGCTCAGGACCCACAAGATATTTCTGGAACTTTAGTTGATCCCGATGGAAACAATGTTGTTCAAACAACTATACTACTATTAGGGGAGGACGGGACAGAAGTACGACGTACTGAAACATCAAAAAAACGTCTGGGGCGTGGCGGTGGAAAGTTTGAGTTTGAAAATATTCTTCCCGGCAATTATAAGTTGGAAGCAGAGTCTGGAGATGCTAGGCTAAACCTGTCTGTTGAAGTTGGCGATAAAAATGTTAAGCTGGGAGACGTGGCTCTATCAACTAGTGCCTCTGCAAATTCACAAGCAAGTGCAACTGATACCACAACATCGGAAGGACCAGGCCCCGATGCGCCTGAATTCACGCCGGATCCCGGAAAAGATTATATTCTCAATGAACTCAGTTTTGAGATTAAAAAAATGACCGCTGAGTTGAAATATCTAAACGAAGAATTAGAAAATTTAAAAGCCCTAAGTAAAATGTGGGTCAATCCACTTGCTATTTATTCCAAAGAAATTATTATGAAAAATGGATCGGCTGTATTTGGCAAGGTCGTTTATCAAGATGAAGAATCTTTAAAAGTCGAAACATTGGTGGGCTATTTAATTATTAATCGACAAGATGTAGTCAGAATTGTAGATAACGTTGTTACTGAGGAACAGGCTGAATATATCCCGGAACAAGTTCGGGATAGTTATACACCACCACCAATGCCCAAATTGGCAGAGCCTCAGTATACTTCAACGGAAAGAGATGGCTCAAGAAAATATTCTGCTAACTGTGTGCTAGTTGGCAATATCAGTGAAAAGAAAGATGCGCAGGGTAATATTGTATTTAATGGCGAGATAAAAAATATTGGTGGGCGCAGATCTGATTTTGTAAAAGTTGATTTTGTATTTCGTAAAAACTGGAGTGGCGAAACGAAAACGCTCACCACATTTGTAAGAGGTGGTTACCATACATTCGATTCTGGTATTACAACCGATGCCACACTGTTACCCGGAGCCACGGGGGCCTTTGAACTTTATGTCCCCCATGATTTTGGCTCTTTTATCGGTTACTCATATGTAATCGATTGGGAAGAATACGAATAAGTGAAGCCCGGGGCTCCAATAAACCGAGTTAACCCGTTTATAAAAGGACTGACAATCCTTACAATAATCGGTTTGCTGCCTGCCCAAGAAACAACCCCCCTTTCAGAAATATTCTTTTTAGATCTCGGCATTGTTATTGAGCCGTCCAAAGGGTCCGAGACCTATTCCAGATTGGTTCAACAACCATCCCAAGAAGTTTCTTTCAAAATAAAAAAGGTTGAAAGCGGGTCTGTTTACATGGCTTCTAGTAAAGAATTGCTTTCCACATTAAGTAGAATTAACACGCGGATTGAACGATTAGAAAGTTCTTTCCAAACAGAAATGACGGCCTTGAAACAAGAGAATGTGAAACTCAGGCATACTTTAGCGGAGATACAGCAATCCCCCAAAAACATAAATAGGCCTAAAGATATTGTGCTAGAAGAGACTACAAGGGGAACGGAACCCCTTAACGAAATAGTAGAAAATTTGCCATTAACTAAATCAACGGCAAAGCCGGTCGTTGTTTTTAATCATTCAACATATATGACTGGTGTCTTTGCTTATCAAAGGGAAGATTACCATGTGGCGCTTAATAAATTTTCAGAGCTTCATTTAGATGAGGCTCCTAAAAAGACCGCTGAAAATATTTTATATTGGATGGCTGACGCTTACCAGCGAACTGGGCAATACGATAAGTCGCTATCACTTCTAAATACAATTACCACGACTGGTATCTTAAGAATCGATGATGCGCTGGTTCAAAAGGGGTTGTTACATCGAAAAATGGGAGACGAAAATTTGGCCATGATTGCTTTTAGTGATGTTGTATCACAGCATCCAGACAGCGAATATCTCCGTTTGGCCCAGTTGGAATTAAAAAAGTCCAGTGAAACAAGATGAAAAGATTCATAATTCTTTCATTAGTTTTATTATCCACAATTTTTAGTGCGACTCGTATAGCTTACCTAAGACCAGGCCCAATGATGAAAATTCCCTTTACATCAGTTGGCCCTTCGCCTTATCTATTCACCGCTGGGTTTGGATCTGAACTTCATAATTTTTCGCCATTTAATACGGCTGGAGGTGCATATATCAGCGGTGAAGCTAATGGTTGGACCATTGGATTTTCCACTTCCACAGGCGCTGACACCACCCGTTTAGCAAACCTAGAAATATCCACTTATAAAGCGCCAATTGAATTTGGATTTCATCTTCAACGTCGCGTATATGTTAGAAATAATATTTCATTTACAGTTGGACTCCAGGATATTGTTTTCCAAAACAGTACCAAGGGTTTCAACCTTGATCCAAAAGAATTGTCTTTTTTTGGCGTCGTGAGTAGCCAAAAAGAAATAGGACAATATAATATGAACACTTTTATTGGATTCGGCACAGGCGGTTTTGGCGCAATCGATACTGTAAGAACCGATACGCTTGCTGAACAACCAACAGGTACAAATGCCGGCGTATTTGCCGGTGCAATTTTTAATACCCCATATTTAGAAAAATGGGGTGGTGTAGATATTGTGGGTGAATTCGACGGCAATGGCATCAATGTGGGACTCCGCATCCCCCTTACCTCGGATTATCGCCTTAACCTAGGATTCACCCACATAGAAAAATTACCTAAATGGAAAGAGCGTTATTGGGAAGGCCATGCTGGCATGACCGTTGGTTTTGAAATTACAGCACCCCGAGTATCTATGATGAAAACACCCGGTGGTGGCCCTGCGCCGCCAGTACTCGGACCAATCAATATGGCTGAAATGGACACCACTCTTATGTTAGCTGACTATACAGTACACACTCTGCGTGATTCTATGGGGCTAATGACAAATGAAATGCGAAACCTAATGACGCGTTTATCTGCTATGGAACAACACTCCAAATTTTTGGAAGATTCTTTAAAGGCTATTCGACTAAACACTAATGTAGATGAACAAAAAATGAACGATGCTCTGCGTCATCTATCAAAATCGTTGCGTTATTTTTACGCAGGAAACTATCGAGCGTCTTTACAGGAAGTTGAATCAGCCTTGGAATTGAATCCAAATCTCGCTTTGGCTTATGCACGACGTGGTTCTATATATTATAAACTGGGGGATATTCAGCGCGCAACAATCAACTGGAATCTGGCGCTGCGCATGGATCCAGAATATGATGATGTGAGAAACGTGCTGAAAGCATTACATGAAAATCGATTGAAATCAACTAGTATGATTGAGGATTAAAGTATGGATATTGCAACTATTATAGGCATTGTTTTGGGGTTGGGAGCTATTATTGGCAGTATTTTATTGATGACTCCCGATTTAGGTATGTTTGGATCAGCTTCAAGTTTTGGTATTGTTTTTGGGGGCATGATTGCATCCGTTGCTGTGGCCTTCCCATTAAAAGATGTACTGCAACTGGGAGCTGCCATGGGCGCCGTATTTAAGGGAAGTGGAGATGCGCTCGGCGATCTTGTGGATGAAGCGGTTGAAGCATCTGAAGTGGGTCGTAAAGGTGTAGCTGATCTTGAAAATCACGTCGGAAACATCAAGAGTTTTTTCTTCAGAGATGGTGCTCAAATGGTCGTAGATGGATATTCTCTTGAAGAATTGACTGAAATTTTAAACACCAGAATTGATTACCGTGAATTACGCGAAAACACACAGGCCGGTTTGTTTAAATCCATGGGAACGATGGCGCCCGCATGGGGTATGGTCGGGACACTTATTGGTCTTATAGTTATGTTGTCAGGTTTTGGTGAAGGGGGTACGGATGCTCTTGGCGGTGGTATGTCTGCAGCTTTGCTTACAACGATGTACGGTGCTATACTTGCCAATTTATTTTTTCTTCCTATGGCAGAAAAAATAAAAACACGTATTGTATTTTCAAGTACTATGCAAAATCTACAGGTAGAGGCTGTGCGTTTAATCCACCAGAAAAAACATCCCATTATTGTTCGGGAAAAATTGAATTCATTCATTCCGCCCAAAGAATGGAAAAAAGAAGACAGTTAAGCTAAATGGCAGCAACACCGCAAGAACGAAAAAAATTCATTAATAAAGGTATGTCGCTGGTAGAAGAGGGCCTGCCAGGCTGGTTTGGTACCTTTGCGGATATGATGACACTGCTTTTTGCTTTTTTTGTGCTGTTGGCTGCAATATCAACAATTGACCCGGTTAAACTACAGAACATGGCTGATGGAATGGGTAAATCTGTAGGAAAAAAGGAGGAACTTGACAACCAATCCATGTCTCTTGGTGATATCCATAAGGCGGCTGCAGAAATGATTGAAGAAATGAAAAAAGATTCTGAGACAGGAGAAACACCGGTAGAGGTTACCACCAGTCCAAAGGGTGTTACGATTGGGATTTCTTCTGATATCAGTTTTCAATCTGGATCGGCTCAGACCAAACCGGGATTTTTAGACATACTGAAAAAAATAATTCCAACAATTCAGGAATCCTATTTTCAAATCGCTGTAGAGGGCCACACTGATAGTGATCAGTTGCCCAAAGCATTGCGGGTACAATATCCAAGTAACTGGGAACTGTCGGGTGCGCGAGCTGCTGCTGTTGTACGACTGATGATTACATTAGGTGTAAATCCCACCCGCTTAGAAGCTGTTGGATATGGGGAGTTTGTTCCAAGGGACAGAAAAAACACGGAAGTAATCTCAGCAGATTTAATACAAAAATATAATTCTAATCCCCAACAAAAATCTCGCAATCGACGTGTTGAAATTACATTTTTAGCCCCACGTGGTGGCGGTCCGTACAAGGGAACTGGGGAAGATACCGAGGATAAATAATAACATTTTCATATGAATAAGGGAGCTGATATGGTAAAGCGGAGCAATTGGGTATTTATTTTTACCCTCACACTGGGGCTTATTGCTACTATTAGTTTAGGACAGACTAATGGTTACTTAGCCCAAAAACTAATGATCGAAAATGATTTGCGTAAACGAATTGCAAACGCACTTGAAAAGGTGATCGATAATCGTAAATATGTTGTTGATGTTAGTGTTGATTTGGAAATTAGTAGTGCAATTGAAAATCAAACTACATATTCACCTGGTGGTGGTGATAATGCCCTCGAATCATTGCAAGGTGCTGAAAATCTACTAAATGCAGCTGATACGCCTCCCCGTGGCAGTGTTGGTCTGCCGATACCTGGTTTCGACTTTACAGCCGAGCCTCCTACAAAAGATGCAGAAGCGGCTTCCAATGAATCTGCTCCAATGGAATCTCCTTCCAAACCGAATGTTTTATCTCGTACACAAACAGAAACGCGCCCGGCAATGGCTAGTGTCCGCAATATGGAAATCAGTATTATTATTCAAGAAGGTGCGGCACCCGAACTAATTGAAAATATCCGCCAAGTAGTTATGGTTGCTTCCCGTTTCAACCGCCCTCGCGGAGATGTCCTCAGTATTATGACAGCCAGTTTTAAAGAACGCCGTGATCAAAAATCTGCTGAACAGGTCCTTCTAAAAAATATTGCTGAAAAACTAGAGTCCTTAGAAAGTCAACGTGAACGTTTAGGGGAAGTTGACTGGCAACAGGAATTGGAAAACTACAAAGATTCCGAAGCAGAACGGCGAACGGAAGATCGACTTTATTTTCAGTCGAAACTTGCTGAATTTGAAACAGTAGCACGCGATCAGTCTTATGATCAGGAAAGGCAAGCGATGCTGAGCCAAGATTCTGTTCGGCTTCAAGCGCTCAATGAAGAAATTCAAAACCTGAAGGCTTTTTTAGGAACAGCAGACTTAACAGATTCTGCTGCTACCGAAGTACAATCTTCTGTGCAACAAAAACTGCAGGAAAAAGAGAGTCTCGATTCTCAAATTGCTGAAAAGCTTGCAATGTTAGATCAAGTCCAGTCCGATCTCGACAATCAGCCTCGTGGTGGTGGCAGTGGTGGTCAAGGTATTAAGACTGGAACGGTTGTTTTAATATCTCTTCTTAGCGCATTAGTTTTTATTCTTGTGGTTGTCCTTGTATTCATATTAATGAATAAGCCAAAACAACAAATGCCGCCTCCGCCATGGATGATGTATCCGCCGCGACCCAAAAAAAAAGATGATGGCAACAACCGTGAAGAACCAAAACCGGCAGTAGTTCCTCCTGCGCCAGAGCCACAGCAAAGTATTGAAGATATTAGTGTGCTTCAAAGTGAAGTGAATGATATGAAACAAGCTGTTGTATCTATGAGTGTCGGGCAACCACAGGCAGCTACAAAAATTGTAAAAGACTGGATTTTAGAAGAGGCTCCACCCGAACCTGAACCAGCACCAGAAGTTCCGGAAGAGGATGATGGTGGCAAGAAGAAAAAGAAGAAGAAAAAGAAGAAATAAGAGGCAAATATGATTTCGGATTATAACAGACTTTCTGGACTGCAAAAGGTAGCCATACTTTTTTCTATCCTCGGAGAAAGCCTCGCTCTAAACCTTGTTAAAGATTTAGATAAAACAGAAATTCGCAAAATTCGCGCTGGTATGCGTGGTGTAGGAAATGTCGCTTTTGCTGTCAAAAAACAGGTTATGGAAGAGTTCTATTTTGCTTTTGTCAGTGAAAAATTCCAAGAAAGCGAAGAATCTGATGAACCACAAAAACCTTTTTCATTTCTTGATGAATTAACTGACGAGCAAATCTTTGCATTATTAAGTGCAGAAACACCGCGTGTTATTGCTATATCAATCGCTCAGCTTTCCAGCGAAAAACGTATGATGGTATTAAACCGTATTGGTGAAGATGAAAAAGGGCAGGTACTTTTAAGCATTGGCAACTTAAATGACGTGCCACTTGAAGCTGTTGTTCAAATTGCAAATAAATTACAAAAAAAATCTAAACAACTTCCTAAGACTGTAGCTTTTTCTCGAGGAGGTGGTAAAGACTTGGCGGATATTCTCGGTTCAATGGCTCCTGAAGAAGAAGAAATGTTCATGGCTAATCTTGAACAAGAAAATCCTATGCTAGCTGAAGAAGTAAAAAAGTATCGCATTACTTTTGAATCAATTTTCGAAATTTTCCCGGACAACTTACTGCGAGATCTCATGAATGCGGTCGACTTGGACGCCGTGGCTATGGCACTCAAAGGAATGGATCAATCAAATACTGATAAAGTGATTAATGTATTGCCTAAAAAGAAACAGGCGATGTTTGAACCAGTAGAGGGTGCTGTTCCTAAACGGGATGTTGATACAGCCCGGAAATCCATTGTTCAAGCGGCCAAACAAATGGAGCGTGATGGATCCTTCAAACTTGAAGACCTTCTCGGTGGTGAAACTGTAGAATAAATCCGCTTCTAAAAATCGCTTAGCAAAAGCCCTTGCCTCTTATTTCTATTTAATTGTGCAAGGGCTTTTTTATTATTATATAATCAATCTCTATATTTTATTGCCGCTTGGGCTGCAGCAAATCTTGCAATCGGCACTCGAAATGGTGAACAGCTTACATAATCCAAACCATTTTGATGGCAGAATTCCACGCTAGCTGGATCACCGCCATGCTCGCCACAGATACCAATTTTTAAATTTTTTCTTACGTTTCGACCTTTTGTAACTGCCATACTTATTAGTTGTCCAACTCCATCCTTATCTAAGCTTTGGAATGGATCTTGCGAGAAAATATTTTGTTCCAAATATTCTGGTAAAAATCCGCCAATATCATCTCTGCTGAAACCATATGTTGTTTGGGTGAGATCATTTGTACCAAAACTGAAAAATTCAGTGTTTTTGGCAATTTCATCTGCTGTAAGACAGGCGCGCGGTAATTCAATCATTGTACCAACTATATAATGAAAAGATATCTGTTTTTCTTTCATAACAGCATCAGCAGTATTTCGTATAATTGTTTCTTGATTTTCAAATTCAGTATTTGTGCCAACCAGCGGAACCATTACTTCAGGCATTACATTTACCTCCTTAGCAATTAGGTCTGCTGTTGCTTCAAATATCGCCCTAGCTTGCATTTCTGTTATTTCTGGGTATGCTATACCCAAGCGACACCCTCGATGGCCTAACATGGGATTAAATTCATGTAAATTTGCGATTCTGTCTCTTATTTTTTGCTCTGATACATTCAATTCATTTGCAAGATCTTTAACTTGAAGATCATTTAATTGAATAAACTCATGTAATGGTGGATCAAGTAAACGAATTGTTACTGGTTTACCAGCCATTGTATTAAGAATTCCATTAAAATCTTTCCTTTGATATGGTAATAATTCCATCACTGCGGAACGACGGTCATGTTCTGATTCTGCTAAAATCATTTTACGCATGGCCATAATTCTTTTTGGATCAAAAAACATATGCTCAGTTCGACAAAGCCCTATTCCCTCTGCCCCAAATGCAATGGCCTGTTTTGAATCTTCTGGGCTGTCTGCATTAGTACGAACTTTTAATGTTCTCACATTATCAGCCCAAGACATTAATTCTTTGTACGCATCGTTTGATTCAGGATCAGCCGGCTGAAGGGTGACCTGCCCCATATAAACAACACCCTTAGAGCCATTCATAGAAACCCAATCGCCTTTTTTTATTACTCTATTATCGACTCTCATTTCTTGGCTATTAAAGTTAATGTTTAAATCTGCGCAGCCCACAATACAACACTTCCCCCATCCACGAGCTACCAGAGCAGCGTGTGATGTCATCCCACCTTTTGCGGTTAAAATAGCTTCTGCAGCATGCATTCCATGAATATCTTCCGGCGATGTTTCTTCTCGAACCAAAATCACCTTTTTCCCTTTTTTTGCCCATGCCTCAGCATCATCCGGAGTAAACACTACCTGACCCACGCCGCCGCCTGGTCCGGCAGGTAATCCTTTTACTACTATTTGGGAAATTTTTTCTTCTTCTATATCCAATCTCGGGTGTAACAATTCATCTATTTGATTTGGAGATACCCGCATAATACTTTCTTCTTTCGAAATCAGTTTCTCATTAACCATGTCTACTGCAATTGTGATTGCCGCTCCGCCTGTCCGTTTTCCTGTACGTGTTTGCAGCATCCAAAGCTTTCCTTCTTCAATTGTAAATTCAATATCCTGCATATCTCGGTAATGCTGTTCTAAATTTGTTCGAATTGTATTTAGCTCTAAATAAATATCCGGTAAAAAATCTTCTAGTGATTCCAAATGAGTAGATTCTGTTGTCTTTGTTGCTTCATTTAATGGCTGGGGAGTGCGTGTACCCGCCACGACATCTTCACCTTGTGCATTTTTTAACCACTCGCCATAAAACTGATTTGAGCCTGTTGCTGGATTCCGAGTGAAGGCTACACCAGTAGCTGAAAGATCTCCCGTATTACCGAAGACCATGGCTTGTACATTAACCGCTGTACCCCATTCACCTGGTATATTTTCAATGCGCCGATAACTAATGGCCCTTTTCCCATTCCAACTTTGGAAGACTGCTTTAATCCCACCCCAAAGTTGCTCATAAGGATCATCTGGAAATTCACTCCCCAATACTTTCCTAGTCCTTGATTTAAATTTATCAGTTATTATTTTCCAGTCTTCTCCAGAAAGATCTATATCTGATTTATATTCTTTTTCTTTTTTATATAAATCAAGAATGTTTTCAAGCTGGTGGCGAATCCCGCGGCCTTCTTCTGGTTCAATCCCCGCCGATTTTTCCATTACAACATCAGCGTACATCATAATAAGGCGTCTATATGCATCGTATACAAATCGAGGATTATTGGTCTTAGCTATAATACCTGGAATTGTTTTTGAGGTTAACCCAATATTCAATACGGTTTCCATCATTCCTGGCATTGACATTCTCGCACCAGATCGTACTGATAACAATAATGGATCTTTTTCATCACCAAACTTTTTTCCCATTGCCTGTTCAACTTTTTTTATAGATGATTTTATTTGTTTATCTAGGTCTTGTGGAAAAGATTGTGCATTTTGATAATAATATGTACATACTTCAGTAGTAATCGTGAACCCAGCCGGAACGGGTATCCCTAGATTCGTCATTTCTGCAAGATTAGCCCCCTTACCTCCTAACAGATTTTTCATATCCGCATTTCCATCTGCTTTTTTATTACCAAAAAAATAAACTGACTTCATTATAGTATTTCCAAATATAGTTTCAACAAAAATAGCGTCGAATTTACATTATCCTTTCTCTCCCAACATTTAATTTATAACACGATAATTGATTAAATTAAAAGAACTTCAACATAAATGACCTTTACATATTTAAATAATTTACTTCACGCATACAAAGATTCTTTTCCCGAAGAAAAAGTGCCGACAACAAAGATGATTCAATTTTTAAAAAATGATGAAAATTGTTTTAACCGTGATAATTGGTACGGTCATTTTACGGGATCTGCTTGGATTGTTGATCCTTCACGAGAATGGGTGCTTATGACACATCACCGACAATTGAATCTATGGCTGCAGTTTGGTGGGCATGCAGACGGGTGTTATAATCTATTAGAAGTTGCTTTAAAAGAAACCCGTGAAGAATCTGGACTTAATCAATTTGATATCCTTTCAGACCAAATATTTGATTTAGATATCCATGATATACCAAAAAGAGAAAATGAGCCGTCTCATTTGCATTTTGATGTGCGGTTTATATTTGAAACCAAACGTGGCGCAGAAAAAATTGCTATCAGCAACGAATCATATGATGTCGCCTGGATTCATATAAATGATGTTTTGAATAAAAATCCTGAAAAATCGATCGCACGAATGTTAAAAAAAACAAATAATAATCACATCTATTAGAGCATGTCATTATCTGATAAAATAAAATCAACCATTTTGTCCGGTATAGTTCCTGCAAATCAACGAAAAGTTGGCGTAGAGATCGAAGGTCTTTATTATACTTCGGGTTTCAATCGTCTTCCTGTAAATAAAACCACTCAATATTCCGCTGTAGATTTACTAGAAGAAATAAGTCAAAGCGCTAAGAAAGATTTTCCCTTTTCTTATTCGTTAGAACCGGGGGGACAGCTTGAGTGGGCATCAGGACCTTCAATAAGTTTATGGGATATTCAAAAACAATTTGAGGATCATAAAAAAATTGAGGATAGTATTTGTAAAAAACATTTCATTGATCGGTTATATTTATCCTTGGAGCCTTTTTGTCTTCCCAGTGATATTGATCTCATCAATATAAATAAATATCAACTCATGCATAATTTATTCTCTAAAACGGGGGACCTGGGCCCGTGGATGATGCGCAATACAACTAGCATGCAGTTAAATATTGACTTCATTTCTGAACAAGATGCCAATGAAATGGCTTTCTTAGCTGACATAATTCAACCACTATATAGCATTCTGTTTTCTAATTCACCTTTTATGAGTGGCCGTCCTGTAAACAAAAGAAATATGAGATGGAAAATCTGGGCAGATACTGATCCGAGGCGATGCGGTTCTCTTTTTGAACATGGTATCAATTCTGCTGAAAAAACAACTGATCAATATGTTGCCTGGCTCCCAAATATAAAAACGATATTTAAATATAACAAAAGTGGGGCCACAGAGCCTTTCAATGGTACATTAGGTAAAATGATTTTATCTGAACCATCCAAAATGCAACCACATATTAATTCGGCACTTCATCAATCATTTACGCATGTGCGTTTTAAAACGGTGTTAGAGGTTCGTGCTGCAGATCGGCCACCAAAAGATTCTGAGCTTGCACCAGCTGCATTTCTAGCGGGGTTACTTACGGCACCAAAAACTCGGGCGGAGGGAATTGACGTAATTTCACGTTGGTCTCATGATGATCGAAAGCAATTAGTCGAAACAGCACATAATCTTTCATTGAACCAATTGGGCCCAGAAAACAAATCAATTGGTGATTGGCTTGAGTTCTGGGCAGAATTATCTTTAAAAGGTTTAAATGAAAGAGAGAAAATATTTGAAATAAAAAATGAGCGTCCCCTAGTCCAATCTTTTTTAGAAGATGTATTGGCTCGGGGACCAAAAACAACCCAAACACAAAATATGTTTCAAAAAACAAATGCTTCTCTTCATGATTTTCTAAGACAAGCTTGTTTAGATTCCGCTTCCTAATTTTACATATGAACCCAAAATTTTTACATAATTTATCCCTCTCGCTGATTTTTTTTCTGGGTTTTTCCAGCATTGCTTTAGGCCTTGGATGGCTTATTTCGCCAGAGCCTTGGTTACTAGATCAATCTGCAAATGAAAAACTTCTAGGAAATTCTTTTTCTGAAATATTTTCTGCGCCAATCAATCAAAATCTTCATCTCTATTTAACTATGTTGTATCGGTTTTTAGGATGGTGGATGATCAGCATTGGGGTTTTAGTAATATCTTATATAATCGTTACTCGAATGGGAACAAAAATGTCTCGCGGTTTCATTCATTCTGTTTTATTTATACTGCTAGTTGGAACAACGGTAATTGAAAAAATATTTATTTCTTCATCACCCTTTTTAATCTTAACAATATTGCTTTGGTTTTTGTGGTTTATTAGTCTTTGGTCTGGTATCCAACTCAAAAAATATGATGCTTGAAGCACATCCTTTAGTTATTCATTTCCCAATTGCTCTTCTTTCATCTGCGATACTTTTCGATTTTATTTATATTACCTCCAAACAAAATGATTTAGCGCAAATCGGGTGGTGGGTATTGCTTTTGGGGCTTATTTCTTCTTCTGCCGGAATTGCAACTGGCATATGGGCTGATTCTCTTATTGGTCATCTAGGTTCTGTTTTTCCTCTTTGGAACAACCATGGTTGGGTTCAAATATTTTCATGTATCTTATTTCTTATCTTATTTATATGGAGAACAAAAAACCCAGCAGTATTAATACACGCAAAATTAAAATGGCTATACATTGCGTTTGGGGGTATTGCAATTGCAATACTCTTTTATGGTGGACATTTAGG
>Ga0209228_1000545_pt1 | contig 19550 bp, 20 predicted proteins | sample METZYME_3_150m_FD_187547 | JGI IMG/M metagenome (GOLD analysis project Ga0209228, IMG submission 187547) | Marine microbial communities from oxygen minimum zone in mesopelagic equatorial Pacific - METZYME_3_150m (SPAdes) (version 2) | ecosystem: Environmental > Aquatic > Marine > Oceanic...
AAGAAAAGCCTAGATTTCCGTAATCTGGGCTTTTTCGTGCCTAATTTTGTGGTGACCCGCCTCAGGGTCGAACCGAGAACCTAGTGATTAAGCGTTCGTAGGAAATTGTGTTCAGGCGTGTCCATAGGTGTTTTCTGGTCTCCGATTTGTGGCTGAGAGCACATATGCGTATCCTTGAACAGAACAAGATCAAAACGATTTAGCGTGACCATTTAACAAGTCAGGCACCTATATCTGAGTGGGTCTCCGATCCATCATTGTCGATGCTAACGGGGCCGATGCAGGCCCGATAGCCGGAAAACCGTCGTTTAACCAAACTGTTTATGAGGCGAAAATGACTCAGCAAAATCCATCCCCGAGATTCCCATCCATTCCAGACATCAGCGAACGGGACTCCTTAGACCAGTTTCACAGAGAAGAACTCCAACTCGCTCTGCGCAACCGGGGCATGCCCCTGGAGGCCATGCGCTATCCCATCACACCGTCCGGGATGCATTACCTGATAATCCACTTCGATATCCCTGACGTAGATGCCGGCCAATACAGACTTAATGTAGGTGGTCTGGTCTCCAATCCGCTTAGTTTAAGCCTGGACGACATCAAAGCGCGGCCCTCCCGTACCATGGCGGTCACCATGGAATGCGCCGGCAATGGCAGGTCTTTGCTGAATCCTCGCGTCATCAGCCAGCCATGGTTCACCGAAGGAATCGGCAACGCCGAATGGACCGGCACTCCGCTCAAAGGAATCCTAGATGAAGCCGGTCTCAAAAACGAAGCAGTGAATATCGTTTTTTCCGGCGCCGACCAAGGGGTCCAAGGGGATGAGGTCCAGGTCTACCAACGCAGCTTGAACTTGGAAGAAGCCAACCGCGAAGAGATGATGCTGGTCTATGAGATGAACGGGCAGCCGTTGCAACCCCAGCATGGCTACCCTCTTAGGCTTCTTTTACCAGGCTGGTATGGGATGGCCAGCGTCAAATGGCTCGATTCGATCGAGGCCATTGGCGAAGAATTTCAGGGATTTCAGATGACAACCTCCTACCGCTACACCCAGGTCAAAGGCGAACCCGGCGAGCCTGTCACGTTAATTCGTGTCCGGGCGTTGATGGTCCCTCCTGGCATCCCGGATACGTTAACTAGGAATCGTTTGGCCACCGCCGGAACGCATCTGCTCACCGGCAGGGCCTGGGCCGGCCGTCTGGGAATATCTCGAGTGGAAGTCAGCGTCGACGGTGGCTTAGGTTGGTCCGATGCTACGCTGGGCGAGCAGGCTTCAACCTTTGCCTGGCGGCCCTGGTCGTTTGAGTGGAACGCTGTCCCCGGATGGCATACCCTTTCCGTGAGGGCTACCGACACAGACGAAAACGTGCAGCCCATCGAACAGTTCTGGAACGCCCAAGGAATGGGCAACAACATGGCCCAACAGGTACGGGTATTGGTGGAGTAAGAGGAGCCTGCAAGATAAATTAGGGCTAATTTGTGGCGAAACCAGCCATAAAGAAAAGCCCAGATTTCTCGAATCTGGGCTTTTCGTGCCTAATTTCGTGGTGACCCGCCCGGGGTCGAACTGAGAACCTACTGATTAAGAGTCAAGTGTTTTTGTGCATAGGCGTGTGTAACAGTCCACTATAGACACGATTTTGAGGCTAAATTAAGCCCACCGGGAAAACCAATTGGGGCCTTTTGGGTCCGAAAGACTGAAACCTAGCACATAACGAAACCACAGCACTAGGTTTGTCTGGGCCCTCTCGAATTCTGCGCCTCCTACGAGATTAGGGACGCGCTTCCCCTTTTTCATACAATCCGGTACTGTCTACGGTATTGCCGATTACAGAGGTGAACTGATGCCTATCTTGTACCGAGCCAACGCCAAGATGGAAGAGGGCTATCCAGGTATACCCAGGACCATTCTGGTAGACGCCAGCCACGGTGCCGAGTCCCTCTGGGTAGCGCATCTCGATATCGAACCTGGTGCACGGGTCACGACCCATATCCATCCCGACACGGAAGAAGCGATGGTCATCGTGGAAGGGACGCTAGAGGCAGTGCTGGGAGACGAAGTGGTCACGCTGGGTCCTGGGGACACTGTCTTAGCCCCGGCAGGAGTGAAGCACGGTTTCGTGAACCGCTCAGAGAGCACGGCAGCATTGTTCGCTTCTTTCCCAAAGACTTCCTTCGAGCGCATCACGGCTGACTGAGCGGGTCGTCGGTACTGCCTTCATATGGCGCAGGAGACCCTTCCTTCACGTCTAGGACTGCTCAGCAACTTTCGGCGAGGCGGTAACCAATAGCCTAGGTCTTCCCAGGGGTCACTAGCAAGCGCCCAACCCGAATCGGTGAGCAATTTGATATTCCGCTTATTAGCCCCACTCATTGTAAGTCTGTTTATCGCTTGTGCAGCCTCAACCACTGAGTCTGGTGGCTTAAACCCCGGGCCAATAAAAGAAGCTCAGGTTGTTCGGGTTATCGACGGTGATACTCTGGACGTTTTGATCACCGGCACTAAGCATCGGGTCCGGTTATTCGGTGTGAATACCCCAGAGCGAGGAGAACGCTGTTACGAAGCAGCTACTGAACGCACTCGGCATCTGTCCGGTGATATGGTCCGGATTGAATCTGGCCCTCGGTCGGAAGATAGATACGGAAGATTGTTGTACTATCTCTATACCCGTAGCGGGGAGAGTATCGACGCCACATTGATTCAAGAGGGTTTGGCCACAGCATGGACTAGAGACGGCCAACACCGAGATGTCCTGGTAAGCCTGGAGCAAGAAGCTAGAAGGAAAGAAACCGGGTGCCTTTGGTGAGGCACACTACGAGTGATAGGCTGGCGGCCACATTTGGGGGATCCCCGGAGCCGTGCCATCAATCGATCGATCGACTCAGCTACCATACCAGTGGCTTAACAAATGTCGCATCCCATTTAGCATCACTGTAAGCGGGTCCCAGGCGCACCGATGACCGTCCCAGACCAACTAATTGGTTCCCCAACCCATCTGGTACTAGCTGAACCACAGCATCGAGTTTGTCTGGGGCCGCCGGTGACGGGTCCAATCTCGTATAATCTCTCAAGGTAAATCATCTAGCTATATCCGGCTAATTAATCCAGCGACCATCGGAGGAATCATGGCAGCATATACCATTGCCAGTCATCCAGTTAAAGATTTTGACACTTGGAAATCTCTCTTCGACCAGTTCGAACCCGTTAGAAAAGAAGGCGGCGAACGAACTGCCGTAGTCTTACGGCATGCAGAGGACCATAATATGGTGACCGTTATTAACACGTGGGACACCATCGAGACGGCTCAGGCATTCTTTAATCGAGAGGAATTAAAGGCCGCCATGGGGGAGGCGGGTGTCACTGCTCCTCCGGTTCTTATCCTTGCCAACGAAGCATAGAAAAGAGAAGGGCCACCGTGTTGGCGTGGTGACCCTTTGGGGAAGAACTACCCGGTGGAAAACACTACCACCGGACTCATCGACTCAACAAGGCGCGAACGCCCTCCCTGAATTCGATTAGGCCCAACAGAGGAGCGGACACAAAATGGCTGACTCGCTAGTCACATTTGAAAGCAAACCAGAGGCACGGTACTTACTAGCCGGGTGGCGGCGGCAATGGTCCAACGGAGGCAGAATCTCCAGTGGACTCCCAAGATATCTGATCGAAAAACTGGAAGCCCAAAAGATTGGTGAGATGGACCGGACGGTTTCCGAGCTTTGCTATCCCTTCCAAGTGGCTGGGACACATGACACTTATCGGCCCAAGACGTCCTACCTGGATGGGCTTCCGGCTGGCCCGTTGCAGCGTGAGAACGCCTTCTACGACGCTGGAAACGGGTTGATTATCTTTCTGGGAGAGGAACCCTCGCACCAGATAGAACTCTATGCCAGAGCCTTCTTCCAGGGCATCACTGACTTGGGCATCAGCCAAACAGTCGCGGTCGAGGGTGTCAACGGGAGCGCTCCACCCGATCTTGAGCGCCGAATCAACTGTGTGTACAGCAAGGCTGAAATGAAAGAGACTTTGGAACGGTACGGCGTGCAGTTCTCGAGTTACGGCAGCGAAGGACGTAGAGGGCCCACCATAGCCATGGCTCTAGTGACCCTGGCCCATTATGAATATCCGGATGTCGAGATGTTCCGGTTCGGTGCTATGGCGCCTCTGTACCCCTTTGCTACTAGAGAGAACGAGCAATTAGGGATCAACATCGATCATCAGTCCTATTACGACATCATGCGCCGCGTAAGGTCTATGTTCAAATTGGACCTGGACCTGAGCGAACTTAGAACCATGGGCGAATCCGAATCCAACCAGCTGGCGGAAAGACTGGAAGAAATAGGCGAAGCCAACGATGAGGCAAAGCAGCTAATCGACAGAATACGGGAGGATTACGTGTACACGCCTTTCGTGGAACCTGTTGATCTGGACCCTGCCTTAGATGATGCCCTGAATGATATCTTGAGAGGACTAGATAGCTAGTTGTCGCCTAGGTGAACTGGAAGACCGCACCGAGGTCTTATATCAGTATGTCCGTCCACTGTATAACAACTTCCCTGTTGGCTGGTTTCCGGTAATCTATTTGATGGCTGCCACAATCTCGTCCTCGACATATTCGACGAACTCTGGTTTGAACAATATCGGGCCTACTCGTTTGAACCACGAGTAAACGCCAGGCCCTGTTTGCATCATAGCCATCGCTAGCAATCGAGACTGCGTACTATTGCTGTCATATTCCCATATCTCCTGAATCTGCAAGAAATACACGTTCATAAATACATTGTAACGATGGGTTTCAATCTTATTCAAAGTCCCATCTGATTCGACCCCTCGAAGGAATAGATCAGAGAATTCGGCATCCTTAATCATTATGCTCAAGAGTTCTGTTAGCGAGTCTGTCATGCCGACGCCAAGGGAAGTTACCGAATCTTTATGCTGTAACCTCAGAGACCGTAAAAGCAATATCGCAACCGCAAACGTAGCAACACTACTAGATAGCTGGGCAACCATCGAAATATCGTCGAAACTCATAGTTACCTTCCAGAATCATGTATTGGCATGTGTACGTAAAACGTACGAAATATTAACAGCTAAAGTCGAGGCGGCATCACTTGGAAAACAAAGAGGTAAATGGAATGGCTTTCGATGATTTAATCGAACATAGAGTCATACTAAGGAGTGTTACCGGAGAAGGTAATGACCAAACATTAGTAGGAGAATTAAGAGAGTTAGGGAACGATTTCGTGGTCATTTGGGATTCGGAAGACCCCTCAGAAGTATGGGTGCCGAAAGCGCAAATAAGATTCATTCGCCACCGTGCAGATAAATGTACTCGTTGCGGATAGTGTTTGGAAAATATATCGGGGCTGAAACAACCAAAAAGTAGACGGCGCAGAAGAGAAACGCATATAGGAAGACGCCGATCAGAGAGGGTAAATCGAATGCTTAAAGAAGGAGAACTGGCGCCAGAATTTACGGCTTTGGACCATACTGGAAAAGAGGTTCGATTGTCGGACCTCCGGGGCAAGAAAGTGTGGTTGTGGTTTTTCTCATCTCCAGGTGGCGGAAATTGAACCCGCCACAGTCATGGGTACCGTGACAACTATCCCAATTTCGTGGAAAAAGATATCCAGGTTTTTGGTGTCAATGACCTGGACCAAGAATCGGTCCGCTCCTGGGTGGAGAAAGAACGTTTGCCGTTCCCTGTCATTCTCGACAACGAAAGGATGATTGCCGTCGCCTATGGCATGTCGAAATCCGGCGATGAACGTTACCTGGCCGACCCTGCCGAAGGGAGACGTCCGGCGGTGATCGTCGACGGAGAGGGGTTGGTCTTGAAATGGCTGCCAGACCTAGCCACGGTTGAGGAGCAGATGGAGGTACTTTCTAGCCTGGACTAGAATCGTCATCCGAGTCAATCCCAGAGCTAGTTGGTTACCGCCACCAGAAAAGGATTACAGGCTGGTATCTAAAACACTAAAGTTGGCTGGATGTTTCCGGGATACTACATCGAGGCGCCAGCACTGGCAACAAGAGGCCGCGGACGTGGCCGTGAGTTTGTCTCGGGTCTCAGATGACGAACCGGATCTCCAGCATTACCGAAGCTCAAGTTAATAGCTTAACAAGTGGGCGCGCGTAGACTTTTGCCGATAGCAAAGGGCTACAATCATGGCGAACATTGATTCCCTCGAGAACACCTCACGGTCGTCAAACCATTGGCAACCGCGTGGACAGCCATAAAATGGTCGTCTTGAGGAAAGGAACCTGGTCGGTTAACGGTCTTGCCAGGCCGGGGTTTCCTCGTTGACGCAGTAGAGGAATACAAACGCCGATGTACGCCCTAGCCCGGCGAACTCCCGGGTCAACAACCTGACGCGGGAGCGGTAGTCCAGGTGGTCCAACGACCGCAGGTACCCTAAGAAAGAGCCGTGTTCTTCCACCAGTTCCAGTATTACCCTAGCGTTTTCAATGGTCGCCAATATCTTCCGCCTGTTGCGTACGATTAGCGCATCGTCGACTAGTCGGGACACATCATTCGGACCGTACCCTGCAACTCTGGGCAGGTCAAACCCGTGGAAAGCTGTCCGAAAGCCACTCCATTTGGCCCGCACCGTTCCCCAACTGAAACCTGCCCGAAAGATAGACTTGGTCAACTCTTCGAAATAGCCGTTATCGTCTTCGGGGGTTGCCTTGGGAGGAATCTCCCTTGACTGTTGCACCGTTCGATACCTCCGTAGGTTTGTCTCTTAACCTATTTTGAACTGACGTCATAGTAACCCCGGCAATCAAATCCTCGCCTATACGGGCATCTTATGTCACGTGAGGAGCTTGATGGTATCTTGCCGCCAAGATACACTGTGCCCGGTTTCTGTTGGGATACCCAGACGTGAAGACAATGACCTAAAGCTTGAGTAACGGGAGGGCTGACCCATGGCTGATAATATGACTATCTTAGTTGGCACATCCGGACAAGGAGTGTTACGTAGCGCAGATGGTGGCGAAAATTGGCGGCGTATCTCCATCGATCAAGGGCTCCATTCCGACGCTGTGGTGCGCTGCTTGGCGGTCCACCCCAATAAACCAAACCTGATTTACGCAGGCACCGACCAAGGCATCTATACTAGTACAGACGCCGGAGAAAATTGGGCGCTGTTAGACAATCCCCTAAACAATTACACAGTTTGGGCGCTCGTAATCGATGATGGTGACCCTAACTTGATCTATGCCGGCACCGGTACCCCCACTCCCACCGTGTTTTTCCGGTCCCAAGACGGCGGAAGCAGTTGGCAGAAGACCTCCATGGAAGCGGTGGCGGAATGCCCGGCGGTTGGCACCCCCCGGGTGACCGGAATCGCCATCGACCCCACCGACCGCCAAAGCATTTGGGTTGGCATTGAGGTAGACGGTCTGCGGCATAGCGCAGACGGCGGAGATACTTGGACCACGATTAACCATGGTGCTATCCCGAACTTGGATATACACAACGTAGCAATATCCTCGGGGCCTCCAAAGACCGTTGTTGTGGTAGTGAACAACGACGTGTACACCAGTACTGACAATGGGGCCACGTGGAAGTCCGTAGGTGTTAGAGAAAACTTTGATCTAGGCTATCCCCGGGGAATAAACGTGCGGCCCGGCAGCCCTAATGTGATTTTCTTGACACTAGGAGACACGACGCCAGGCAGCACCGGTTGCATCATGCGCTCCATCGATACGGGACAGAGTTGGCAAAGATTACCATTGCCTGTCGAACCCAATACAGCAATGTGGGTGGTCAATTCCCAGCCTGCAGACCCTCAAATAGTTTTCGCCGGTAGCCGGTACGGTTACCTGTACCGAAGCGACGACGGCGGCGATTCCTGGTCCAAGCTCAAGCGTGAATTCAGCGAAATCTCTTCGGTGTTGTGGGTGGCGGCCTAATACAGGCTTATGTTGTAATCGCATCTGCAGCATTAGCACCTAATACCGGTCGTTGATGATTGGCGGAGGGAATCCCGGTTATCCAAGATTGAGGGGGCACAACTATGCCTGACGACAAAAGACAAAGCCGCCGAATCTATGTGGGCCTTCAAGAAGGCGTTTGTACCGTATCCGGCCAGGGGGATTCCTGGATTTCCGGTGACGTCACTCCTTTGGCTCACGCATCAGCTCGGCTATCTGCCAGCCCCGTGGTTGGAGGGCTAGCCTTTCTAGCGGCGTATGAGGCCGGAGTCTACCGCACGGACGACGGCGGACAGACCTGGAAGCGCCTGGACGCTTATCCAAGTCCTTACGCTCACAGCATCGCGGCCCACCCCAGCGACGGTGGAACCGTATACGTGGGTAGCGAACCCGCGTCTCTCTACAGTTCCTCAGACGGAGGAGAATCTTGGCAGGAATGCCCAGGATTCACAGCCGTGCCAGAATCTGATCAGTGGGGATTCCACATAGAGACTCGTAAATCTCACGTCCGAGATCTGAAAGTAGCCCCTAACGACACCGGCTACCTCTACGCTGCCATAGAAGAGGGGGGTATGGTTCGCTCCCGGGACGGCGGCGCTACCTGGAAGCAGTTACCGGGGATCCACGACGACGTTCACTGCATCGCCCTCAGCGGCGCCAGGCCCACAAGCCTCTATGTCGCCACATCCAGGGCTCCTTATCGAACCGATGACGAAGGCGACAATTGGGAGGTCATCAACGACGGCGTGGACGGCCGATACGCCTTGCACGTCGCCGCGGCCCCGGACGACGCCGACCAGGTTCTGTTGACAGCTTCCGGAAACTCCCGCAGGGAGAACCCTCAATTCTACCGATCTATAAACGGAGGCCGCAGCTGGAAGCCAATCACCTCGGCGGCGAAGGAAGGAGATATGGTAGTGGCATTTGAATGGGACCTCCAGTCTCCCGGCACGGTTTATGCGGGAACCGAATCGGGCACTATCGTTCGCAGCCAGGATCACGGTGAAACCTGGCAGCAATTGCCAGTAAGCCTGCCCAAGCTAGCCGTAGGCGCTCTTGCTGTGACATCGGCCTGATTCTGGGTAAACTTACAAGATTGTTGTGATTAAGACCTCTTTGAAGTTATCGCCTTCAATAAATGTAGGCGACCATTGAGTTGATTAATGTGAACAAATCGACTGAGTACGGAATGTTGCCCAACGGTCAACCCTGCAACGCGGTCTTTGTAGGAATTTGCTTGGGCTATACTTGCGCCGAGGTTCAGAGGGAAGCCACAAGGAGGGTGCCATGAGCAACCCTGTGGTAGAGACTACCGCTGGCAAGGTCCGCGGCTACACGTCGGAGAAGGCCCAGATCTTTAAGGGAATCCCCTATGGCGGCCCGACGGGAGGGCGCAATCGCTTCTTGCCACCGAAGCCTCCCATGCCGTGGTCTGGGGAACGTGACGCCACCGGCTACGGCCCGACCTGTCCTCAGCCAGTGCGTGCAGAGGCAACCGCCGCCAGAGTAGTTGCGGGATACCCCGAGCATGAGATGCAGGGTGAGGACTGCCTAGTGCTTAACGTTTGGACGCCTGCGGTCCGAGACGGCGGTCGCAGGCCGGTTATGGTCTGGTTCCACGGCGGCGCATGGGAGTTTGGCTCTGGTGGAGGACCCGACTCTGAAGGGATTTCCCTCGCTCACCGTGGCGACGTCGTGGTCGTCACCGTCAATCATCGCCTCAGCATCTTCGGGCATCTCTATCTGGGGGAGGCGTTCGGAGAGGATTACAACACATCGGGCAACACCGGTGTGCTAGACCTCGTTGCTTCCCTGGAGTGGGTCCGTGACAACATAGAGGCATTCGGCGGCGACCCCAACAACGTCACCATCTTTGGCTTGTCAGGCGGTGGCTCCAAGATATGGACCCTCCTGGCCATGCCGGGAGCCCGCGGCCTCTTTCATCGTGCTATCCCGATTAGCGGCTATCTTATGTGGCCGCGGGTAAGCCTGGAAAACGCAACCTACGCAGCCGACGCAGCCCTCACGGAGTTATGCGTCCAGCGAGGGAACCTTGAACAGCTGGCCGCTGTCCCCATTAGTAAACTGCTAGAAGCTTCGAGTGCAGCGCTTCGCAAGATCGCCGGAAGAGACGCTCCACTCCTCACATTCCCCATCACGACCGTCTTCTCCCCAGTTATAGATGGGATCGCTCTACCTGACTACCCGATGTCCGCCATAGCCGCCGGCTCCTGCACGGACGTGTCCATCATGGTAGGAACTAACAGGCACGACCATTTCAATGCCACCCGTTTAGATTCAAACTTTGGATGGCTCGACGACGACGGGCTGCGCCAGACGCTTCGGAGGGTTCTAGGTGAACGTGTTGACGGCATCGTCGACCTCTACCAGAGCACCCGGCCAGGAGCGTCTGCGTCAGCACTTTTAGTCACTATTTCAACGGACCTTGAGTGGCGCATTCCTGCGATCCGCGTGGCTGAAGCCCAGCTGACCGGTGGCGGAAAGCCCCCGTATATGTACTTCTGCTCCCTCGATGTCGGACCCACTCCCTTAGTGTTTGGTAACGTTAACCTACCTACTCTAGACCGGGTCGCTGGCCGGGGAGTCGCTGGGCAAGTAAATCCGGCCTGGGTTCAGTTCGCCCGTGAGGGGGACCCTAATCACGCTGCCATTCCGACGTGGCCCCCATACTCCCTAAGCGAGCGCGCAACCATGCTTTTCGACTTCGAATGCCAGGTAGTAAACGACCCGTGGCGTGACGAGCGGCTTGTATGGGAAGGGATACGCTGATCTAGAAGGCACGGATGTTGCGTCCGGTAAATGGAGAGCAAAACGTACTACGCGACGGATGCGCCTGATTGCAGCAGGCCTGAATGAATCCCTAGCGAAGGCCGCAGCCATAATGTATAGATATGGAGCTGTCGGGAGCTCCTTATCTCCGATGCCAGTACAGGGCCCATGATAGAATCCCGTCATCCCTAAATTAGCAAACCAAACTCAGCTAATGACGGTCCTCTAAGATTGTTGAGGTGTTTCACAGATGGTAGCTAAATCTGAACCCAATATCGTTCTTTCCAACCAGGAATTCAACGTGGTCGGGAGCCGGCCCATCCGTCATGACGGCGCCGATAAGGTCACTGGCCGCGCCCGTTACAGCGCAGATTTACATCTTCCTGGAATGCTCTATGGAAAGGTGCTGAGGAGCCCTCATGCACACGCGCGCATCAGAAGTATTGATACCAGCAAAGCGGACGTTTTGCCAGGAGTGAGGGCGATTGTTACCTCAGCGGCTTTGCCGCAGCCCACCGGAATACTGACCGACATAGGCGAAGGTGCCATGGTAAACCCCAAATTCCTTAGTAACAATTGTTTGGCCGTGGACAAAGTGCTTTATAAAGGCCACGCAGTGGCTGCTGTTGCCGCCGCCAATGTCCACATCGCAGAACAGGCTTTAGGTCTCATCGAAATAGACTACGAGGTTCTTCCTCACGTGACCGATCTTCTAGAAGCCATGAAAGAAGATGCTCCAGTACTACATGAGCGGCTTGCCAACGTGGCTAATCCCAATTTGCGATTCGGCGGGTTGCGCGATGAAGGCGACAGTACCAGAAGCACCAATATCGCGAACCACTTTGTTTTCGAATTAGGGGACATCGAACAGGGTTTCAAAGACGCGGACGTCGTAATTGAACGCGAATTCCGAACTAGCTCAGTACATCAAGGCTATATCGAACCGCATTCGGCCACAGCCGATTGGGGGCCAGACGGTAGCCTTACCATCTGGTGCAGCAGCCAAGGACACTTCAATGTCAGAGATCAGGTGGCTAGCACGCTGGGTATCGATGTCTCCAAGATTAGAGTAGTGCCGATGGAGATCGGAGGCGGATTTGGAGGCAAAACATTAGTCTACCTCGAACCAGTTGCGGCGTTATTGTCCCGGGTGGCGGGGCAGGCGGTGAAGTTAAGCATGAATCGCTCTGAAGTGTTCCAGGGCTCTGGCCCAACTTCCGGTAGTTGGATGAGGTGTAAGTTAGGGGTCCTGAAAGATGGGCGCATAACCGCGCTCGATGCTTCATTGGCCTTCGAGGCTGGAGCATATCCGGGGTCACCAATTAATCCTGGTTGCCAATGTATGTCTGGGCCATATGACATTTCCAATGGCCGGATAGAGGGCTTTGATGTCGTGTTAAACAAACCTAAGACGGCCGCCTATCGGGCACCAGGAGCGCCTGCCGCTGCATTCGCCATGGAAACGGTTGTGGATGAAATCTGCGAGCAGATTGGGATGGACCCATTGGAGTTTCGGGTGTTAAATGCCTCCAAGGAAGGCTCACGCCGACTCACGGGGCCCCTGTTTGGCAGCATTGGCAACTTGGAGACTGTACAAGCAGCCATGGAGCACCCTCATTGGAACTCCCCACTGGAGGGACCCAATCGTGGCCGTGGTGTTGCCTCTGGCTATTGGTTCAATGCTACGGGGCCTGCAAGTGCCACTGCGAGCGTCAATTCCGACGGTACTGTGAGTTTGATTGAGGGCTCACCTGATATCGGCGGGTCAAGGGTCGCGGTTTCCATGCAGCTTGCAGAGGTCCTGGGTATTGCGGCCGAAGATGTGAGGCCAGTGGTAGGTGACACAGATTCGGTAGGCTATACATCGTTAACTGGAGGCAGCAGCGTAGCCTTCAAAACAGGTTGGGCTTGTTATGAAGCCGCGGTGGATATCAAGCAGCAACTCATGGAGAGGGCCGCCCGCATTTGGGACGTAGATCCAAGCCTTGTCCAATATTATGATGGCACCCTATCTCACATCTCCGACCCAGAGCTGAAATTCACCTTCAAAGAAATGGCGGCTCGCCTGAACACCACCGGCGGTCCTATAACCGGCCGTGGAAACGTTTCGCCCACAGGCGTAGGAGGGTCTTTTGCTACCCATATTGTGGACGTTGAAGTGGACCCGGAAACTGGCAAGGTCGACATTCTGCGGTATACAGCAGTACAAGACGTCGGGAAAGCAGTGCATCCCAGCTATGTTGAAGGCCAGATTCAAGGTGGTTCCGCCCAAGGCATCGGATGGGCGCTGAATGAAGAATACGTACTCGACGGGGATGGATCGATGGAAAACCCGACCTTCCTGGATTATCGAATGCCCACTAGCCTTGATTTGCCTATGATCGACACGGTACTCGTGGAAGTTGCCAACCCTGGGCATCCATACGGGGTCCGCGGTGTCGGTGAAGTACCGCTTGTCCCTCCTATGGCGGCTATTGCCAACGCTGTATACGCTGCGATCGGGGTTCGAATGGAGAAGCTGCCCATGTCCCCAGGCAATGTTCTTGACTCTCTATGGAGGAGGTACACCGACACAAGGTAAAGGTGGGATATTCTATGTCACTTCTGTACAGTAGACTTGGGGGCAGACGGGGAACGCGAAAGGAAAGCCCGGATTTCAGCAATCCGGGCTTTTCCATGCCTAATTTCTGGTGAACCTCCTGATGGTCGAACCAAGAAACTACTGATTAAGAGTTAAAAGAACGGTGATACCAAAGAAGATGTCGATGAGATTCTTATGCCAGGCGAAAGAGGTATCAGACTTAAACACGAATCGCTTGCTAAAGGCACCCTACAGTTATCCGATCCAACATGGGATGTTTTAATTAAATCGGATGAAATATCGGGCGTACCGCTACTGGAATTATCTTAATTGAAGTTAGGGAATTCTAACCGGAAAAAGGAGAGCCATGGACTACGGAATAGGGATCCCCTCATATATCGACGCTTGGCGCGAGGTGCAGGCTGCTGAGGCAGCGGGTTTCACCCACGCGTGGTTCTACGATTCTCAACTCATCTACAGCGATGTCTACGCCACCATGGCTTTGGCCGCCCAGAACACCAGCCGCATCAAGCTGGGCACATTGGTTGCCATTCCCACCAATCGCATCGCACCGGTAACAGCATCGGCCATCGCGACCATCAACAAGCTGGCGCCCGGCCGGGTCATATTGGCCATGGGGACCGGCTATACGGGGCGCAATACCATGGGGTTGCCCCAGATGTCAGTCAAAAGGTTGAGAGAGTATACCCAGCAGGTACAGGGGCTTTTGCGCGGAGAAGATGTGCTCTTCAAAGAGGAAAACCGGGAGCGCTGGATTAGGTTGGTCCACGCAGACCATGCCGATTTCATCAACATAAAGGACCCGATCCAAGTCATTCTCGCGGCCAACGGACCTCGTGCGCTGCAGGCCGTGGGTGAACTATCTGACGGCTGGGTCACAACGCTGCGGGGAAGAAGCGATCTCGCTGGAGATTTTGCCGCCATCGCCGATGCGGCGGGCCAAGCTGGCCGCAGCACGGAAAAACCCTACACGGTAGCGCTGACTTACGGCTGCGTCATGAGGGAAGGCGAGTCTCTGACCTCGGAGCGTGTTATCGCCAGGGTCGGCCCAAGCGTCCTGCCGGGAGTGCATGCCCAATGGGAGGCAACCTATGGGCCCGGTTCTAACCTGGGGATGCAGCCGAATTCCGAAACCGGCGACTCCTACGAAGCATATATCCAGGAGTACGCGACCACGCACGGTACACCTGCTGACCGTCTGTACCTGGACGTGCACCGGGGTCACATGGTGTTCCTGAAGTCGGGGGAAGAGCAATTCGCCACCCCAGAGGTCCTCGCCAGGTCGCTCACGGGCACCGGACCCGAACTCATCGAGAAGCTTGAACGGATGGAGGCCACCGGTATCGACAACGTGGCCATCTCGGTGACCGATTCTCAGGGCGCACGCGACCTGATAGAAGACTTCGGCCGAGAAGTGATTGGAAAGAGGGAGTAGAGTGTCTAGACCAGGCAATCAGATTCCTTCGCCAGTACTCCCTCACCAAATGCAACCTTACAGTATCAAATTAAGATTTCTGTCGGGGTATAGCGCAAGGGCAGCGCGCTTTGTTTGGGACGTGGAAATCTTTGTGTTGGAGTGGCACTCTGCCAAACGGAGGGTCAACTACCGCCGCTTACGTCCCGAGGCTTTTTTTGTAGCTTAGATTGGGAGAAGAATCACTAATGTCGGTCGAATTCTGGACTATGGGTGCAGGAAGACCTGGAAGGCCAGGTTCCAATGTATTTAGCGGCACACGACAAGCCATCGCCGCCGAAGAGATTGGATATGACGGTATTGCGTACGTAGACTCTCAAAACCTTTCCGGCGATTGCTACGTGGCACTAGCCTTAGCAGCCCAAGCGACTTCAAACATCAAATTGGGCACTGGTGTAACGAATTCCTTTACAAGGCATCCCGCCGCGACAGCGTCCGCAATCGCATCCATTCAAATGGAAAGCGACGGGCGGGCGTATCTCGGGATTGGCAGAGGAGATTCGGCGTTGGCACACTTAGGCCGTGCGCCTCATTCAGTAACGGAGTTCGAGAACTACCTCGAACAACTCCAGAATTACCTAAGGGGCAATGAGGTAGAGTTTGAAGACGATAGTGACCTGGGTTCACTGGGACTAGCTGGCCATTCGAGCTCTAGTCGAATATCGTGGATTGCGGGGATTCAACCTAAAGTACCTGTAGATGTAGCCGCAACCGGCCCAAGGGTGATTGCAGCTGCCGCACGTCACGCCGACAGGATAAGTTTGAACGTAGGCGCCGATGTTGAACGCGTCAGATGGGGCATGGATGTGGCGCGCGATGCTCGAACGAAGGCTGGCATCTCCGAAGACATCCCGTTTACAGCCTACATATCACTCGTAGTACATGATGACGCTGAGGAAGCTATGAGGATTGGGGCAGGGCAAGTTTCATTGTTTGCAAGATTCTCTGCCATGTATGGGAGGGTAGTCGGACCTGCATCTTCTGAACAGCAACAAGTGCTTGAAGAAATCCACAGATCATATGACATGCAACAACATGGCCGGGGCGCAGGAACCCAAGAATCCGCTGTCACTGGAGAATTTGCACGTAACTTCGGTATTTTCGGTGCTCCATCATATTGCGTGGATCGTTTATCAGCACTAATAGAAGCAGGAGTAGACAGGTTTATATTGAGAGGGTCTCCACTGGATCCCGACGATCCCGACTCTCACACATCGGAGCGTTTTATTCGAGAAGTCGCAAGCGCACTAAAAGACTAAGGATCTATTTGCCGACGAGCACTTTTTGAAATCCATGGACCGGGTGGACCTTCGATCGGAAGACAGACCAAACATGCTCTGAATCCAGCCTCAGTAGCAGAATCAGCATCCGCGAATGTGGTGCGGTTTTCCGGTTTTGTACGACGGCCGGGTGGACAGTTAGGTCTGCAAAAAATCCTAGTAGTTGTACAAGCGTTATACATAAATTACCATTCCACGTCATTTCTCGATTGTTGAGGGAAGAACCTCTGTTCTTTAATTATTCTTTTAAAAATAGCCGCAATCTATCTGACAAGCGTAATTCGGCCATTGTGATTAAATTTGACGATACTCGAACTCAAAAGGAGCCACATGGAAAAAAGAGTTTTTTTTAACAGCGACGGCATCCGGATCGCCGGGGTACTTTTTGAGCCCGAAGTAGCCAGCACTGATTCTTGCCCGGCAATAATCCTATGTCAAGGAATGGTGGGCGTCAAAGAATATTTCTGGTTCCCACATATAGCCAGGCGTTTGGTCGAATTGGGTTGTGTGGCCTTGATTTGGGACTATCGGGGTGTGGGCGAAAGCGAGGGTGAGCCCGGACGTCTATACCCGTTGGAGCAAGTTGAGGACATTCGTAATGGTCTGACATTTTTGGAAACCAACCACAAGGTAGACCCGGAACGTTTAGGGCTAATGGGTTTTAGCTTCGGTGCTGGTATGGTTCCCTACGTTGCCGGGATTGACGAACGGGTAAAATGTTCCATTAGCGTGGCTGGCTGGGGAGACGGAGAGCGTTGGATGCAGAGCATACGGCGTTATTACGAGTGGCTGGATTTGTTGAATCAGATCGAAAGTGACCGCAAAACCAGAATCGAGACCGGCATATCGGAAATGGTGAGCGGTGGTGGCATTCTGGTAGGCGATCCTACCACAGCCGACGCTAGGCAAAAGGTGATCGACCAGATACCCGAGATGGAGGACTACAAAAGCACATCCTACTCTTTGGCCACGGCTGAGAAACTCCTAGACTTCAAGCCAATCAGCGCGGTAGAAGGGATCTCCCCGAGAGCGATAATGTATATCGCTGCAGAGTTGGACTCGGTGACCCCTGCCGAGGGCGTGGTTGATATGTTCGAAGAGACATCTGAGCCTAAAAAGCTATGGGTGATTCCAGGGGCGGCCCACTACGACGTATACAGAGAAGATCTGAAAGAACAAATTTGGGACATGTCCGCCGCGTGGTTCAAGCAGCACCTACCAATCGATTGATTCGATCCAAACACCCGATGGAACAACGATTATAATACCCGCTAATTGAGTATCTGTGGATTCGCGATGACAGATACCTACATCATCCTGGTCGGAGGCTCATTAGGGTGTGTTTTGGCGGTTGAATTGTCCAAAGATTTCAGCAAATCGGTACTGCTACTCGAAGCGGGCGACGATTATCCAGACTTCGATCACCTACCTGATAAGCTTAAATTTGGTTACGATCCAATCGCTTCATGCCAAGGAGCGCGCCACAACTGGTCGTTTTAAATGCACGACAACAAACAATCCTAGTAATCTGTTTCAACCCAACACTGATAGGAGACAACAAAATCATGGCCGACGCAGGCTTTATCAAAGTTGCTCAGGTGAGCGAACTCAAAACCGGCGAAATGATGGCGGTAACTATAGGAGACGACCAGGTATTATTGACCAATATCGATGGGACCTTTCACGCTATCGATGACGTCTGTTCCCATGCTTATGCATGTTTGTCAGATGGAGACATCAATGGAACAGAGGTAGAATGCCCTCTCCATGGTGGCTCTTTCAACGCAATGACTGGGGTGCCAATGAATCCGCCTGCTGATGAGTCCCTTCGCGTCTTTCGAGTCAAGGTCGATGGCGATGACATCTTTGTAGCTCCTCCAGCCAATTAAGGACCTGTGAATGTAAAGGATCAGACATAGTCGGTTTGTTCACATGAATCAATCTTACGGTCGTCTGCATTTCCGGAGTACGCTAAGAATAAACAGGGGAAAGAGCTGTCGTGCTAGAGGTGGAAATCTTAGCGCTAAAGCGTAACGATCATCAAAGCACAAAATTTCTAGATGACGTGGGAGGCGCGAAGCAGACCCAGCTCTTCAACCGAAAGACCCAACTCACCTCCGATTACCTCCGCGTTGTGCTCGCCTAGCGCCGGGGCCGCCTTACTGTCCTCCATGGGATTCACCCCGTCCATCAGGAAACCAGGGCCCGGATATTTTAGGCTCCCTGCTTCCGCGTGGTCGATCTCCACGAAATAGCCTCGCTCAGCTAGATGGGGTGAGTCCACCACTTGCTGCGGGTTCTGGACCAACCCTATGACCAATCCCCGAGCCATGGTTTCCCGCATCAGGTCCAGGTTATTCCAACGGGCCAGCGTCGGGGCCACCAGGCTGTGGAGTTCTTCCCAATTATCCATGCGGCCCTGCCGGGTAGCGAATTTTAGATCCAGCAACCGTGGCTCCTCGAGAAACTCGGACCAGGCCTCCATCGGTCGCCCTCCGGTGCCGGCGGTGGTCAATGTTACTTCACCGTCTTTGGTGGACAGGTGCATCCCATCCATCACATTTCCATCGCTTCCCCCTCGTTTGGGGCTCTGGCCTGTGAAACTGTAAGGATGAATCAAACCCGAGGGGGTGCTGATGGCCGCTTCCATCGTGGACAAGTCTATGTGCTGGCCTCCCCCGGATCGCTGGCGGTGGAGTAGCGCAGCCATTATGGCGATGGCTCCGTTCCGGGCGGTGGTAATTTCCATCTGCTCCAGGGCTGTGCCCATGGGAGGTCGGTCCGCTGATCCGGTCACTGCGTGGAGAAATCCCCCCACCGCTTGGACCACCAGGTCACCACCTCGGTAGTCTCTGTAAGGGCCGGTCTGGCCGAAATATGTGATGGAGGAGACGACCAATCCAGGATTCGTTTCTCTCAAGACCTGGTATCCCAAGTCCAGGCTTTCCAGATGCCCCGGTGGATAGCTTTCGATCAGGACGTCCGCATCTGCCACCAGCCGCAGCAGCAACTCACGGCCCAGGGCTTGTTCGATGTCTAAAGTAATCCCCCTCTTGTTTGTGTTGAAAGCCAAGAAAATCGTGGAGCCCTCAGTGTCGGGAACTCCATCAATAAAAGGCGGCTCCCGACGCGATGGATCGCCCCAACCAGGCGGTTCCACTTTGACGGTATCAGCGCCCTGGTCTGCCAGCAACTTGGCGCAGAAAGCCCCCGACAGATTATTGGCCAATTCTAATACCTTTATATCCGATAAGGTATTCAATTTCGTCGAAACCTCAAAATTTTATGGAGAATCGTCTTCCTACTTTATTTGGCCTGCCGTTCGTTGTGATGGCCCTGTAGAATCTGGCAGTTAGCCCTAGGGTGGGGTTTCTGTGGGCAGTGGTTGGGTGGAGATTACCCCTTCGTCGGCCAGAGTGGCAATCTCGTCATCGCGCAGTCCGGCAACATCCCTCAACGTTTCCA
>Ga0209228_1000546_pt1 | contig 19534 bp, 13 predicted proteins | sample METZYME_3_150m_FD_187547 | JGI IMG/M metagenome (GOLD analysis project Ga0209228, IMG submission 187547) | Marine microbial communities from oxygen minimum zone in mesopelagic equatorial Pacific - METZYME_3_150m (SPAdes) (version 2) | ecosystem: Environmental > Aquatic > Marine > Oceanic...
CTTGGAGATGAACGATCCGGGAGAAGAGGCAAGGCACGGCTCGCTGTTGGTGGCCACTGTCGGGGAGGGCCTCTTCATCTACACGGGACTCGCATTTTTCCGGCAATGGGCGAGTAGGGTACCTGGTGCCTATCGGCTTTTCGCTAATCTCATCTCACTTGAGCCAGCAGCGTGGATGGAGTTCACTCGGGGAAACTAGAACGCCTATCCGGAGACTAATGCGTACTTCAAGTCTGGGTGTTTACTGAGTTGTTCTCTAAGGGTCCTTCTAGGCTTTCCCTTGGTCTACTAAGCTCAATGGCACACCCACTGCGAGAACCACGACTGCTCCGATGACATTTTGCCAGAGGTACTCTATGGAGGTCTGGAATGCGACAAATCCGACTGTCCCCATACCGATAATAAGCCCAAGAAAAGCCCCTCGCGCTTTGGCCATAGGGACCATGGCTAGAAGAAACACACCGAGTATCGAACCATAAAAAAACGATCCAAAACGGTTTACTACTTCGATGAGTGATCCGAGTGTAGCAGCGTACGTTGCTACGATACACGCGAAGAAGCCCCAGAAAACGGTGGCCCCCTTCGATACGGTCAGGTAATGGGTATCATCAGCATGTGGCTTGATCCAACGCCTATAAAAATCGATCACACTGGCGGTTGAGAGGGCGTTGAGTTCGGCAGCGATACTAGACATAGCAGCAGCGAAGACCCCCGCGATGAAAAGGCCAGCCAGACCGATTGGGAGCTCAGAAAGAACGAAACGCGGAATAATATAATTCACGTCAATTGATGATTCATTCGTTTCTTCCACAACCATCGCGAGGGCTTCACCGCGGATCTCTTGAATCTTCTGCTCGCGAGCGAGAAAAAGTTCCATGGGTTGTTGGCTACTTTCGGAAGCTTCGGCGACAGCCAAGGCTGCTTCCTCTCTCAGCGTAAAAGCTTCCGCGTATCTTCTCTGAAGGTCGTCATACTCGGCCCCTCTAGCCGCTACCACTGCAGCCTCATGGGCTGGGTTATAGAGGAGTGGAGGGCGCACAAACTGGTAGTACACAAAGACTCCGACGCCGACCAAGAGCACGAGTGCCTGGAGGGGAATTTTCCAGTAAGCACTCATGAGCAGGGAGCTTCTGGCCTCTTGAACTGATCGTGCAGTCAGATAACGCTGTACCTGGCTCTGATCTGTGCCAAAGTAAGAAAGCATGAGAAACGTTCCTCCGATCACCCCGGACCAGAACGTGTAGCGCTCACTCATGTCGAAAGAGAAGTCAAATGCTTGCAATCGGCCCGTAGCTCCAGCAATCGTAAGGGCTTCTCCTGGGCTGACCGGCATCTGGATGACCAGGACAAACATGATTGCGACCAATGCGATGACAATCAGAATCATTTGCTTCACGTCAGCCCATGCAACGGCCTGAACTCCTCCAACCATAGTATAGATCACAGTCGGAACACCGATCATAGCTACAGCCCACACCAGGGGAATGCCGAAGATAGCACTGAAGACCACACCTGGTGCGGCCATGATGGTTCCGACCGAGAGCCCTCTGGATATCAGGAAAAGAAATGCCGTCAGAGAGCGTGTCTTAGCGTCAAAGCGGCGCTCTAGATACTCGTAGGCAGTGTAAACCCCAGAGCCATGAAGGAGGGGGACGATGGTCACGCCAAGAATCACCATCGCTAGAGGTAGTCCGAGATACAGTTGTATGAAACGGATTCCATCCGTCGCGCCCTGGCCCGGTGTGCCGATCATGGTCACAGCAGAAAGCTGCGTTGCCATCACCGACAGGCCAACAACCCACCAAGACAAGCTTTTATTGGCGATGAAATAGCCGGAGATTGTATCGGTGTCCTTGGATTTCTTGATACCATCCACAACCACCCAAACCAGGTAGACGATAACAATTAACCAATTGACCCAATGCATTACGTCAGTTCTCTATTCCGTTGGTAATACTGGTGGCTTTCATCTTCCAAATTGCATTTGGAGCCACAAGAGCAGGCCTAGTGCTATGACTTGGACGATGATTACACGGATAAGTGTGATGCGGAAAGTGCTGTCACCGGAGGATATTTCCTGGGTATCGTCAACCATAGCGTGTTGGGTTCAGGAACTTGGCAACGCCAAGCTCGAAGAGTAGAAGATCCAGGGCAAGCATCTCGGATGACAAAGTTGGGTAGCCGAGGAAGACAATACTTGAGTCCAGGAACCTAACGCTTGTTTGCTCTATTGGAGTGATCCCTACTGCAACACCGTGCCCTCAATCTCCCATGCACGTCCCGAGAGCCCGAGCAGCCTTCAGTATATCGCTATTGGTAGGAACATTTTTGGTTTCAGCGATCGCTTCTGCTAAAGGAACTGCGAGCACATCGGGAGGGTCGAGCGCGACCATGCACCCGAATTGGCCTGCCGCGACAAGGTCAATCGCAGCTGCTCCAAAGCGAAGTGCCAGCAAACGGTCTTGGGCATTTGGTCCACCACCTCTCTGAAGATGGCCGAGGACCAGGTGGCGAGTCTCTTGCCCTGTGTGTTCTGCGATTTCTTCTGAGATCAGCGCACCGATACCGCCGAGGTGTTGCTTCCCACCACCCTGCCGCTGGAAAAGTGGCTCTCCTCCAACTGGAAAGGCGCCTTCTGCCACCACAACGATTGCGAAGTTACGGCCTTCCGCATAACGCTCCTGAATTTTGTTACATACCCGTTCAATGTCATACGGGATCTCCGGTATCAAAATGACGTCGGCCGTTGCTGCAACTCCAGCAGAGAGCGCGATCCAACCGGCGTTCCGACCCATCAATTCCACCACCATCACCCGTTCGTGCGCCTCAGCAGTTGAGTGGAGCTTATCGATCGCATCTGTTGCGGTTTCAACTGCAGTCAGAAACCCGAAGGTTAGATTTGTTGCAGCCAAATCATTATCGATGGTTTTCGGTACTCCAATAACATTCAGTCCTTTTCGAAAAAGTGCTTGTGCGATTGAGAGTGAGCCGTCACCCCCGACGGCGATCAGCGCATCGATCTTATGTGCGGCTAGGGCATCAATCACTTCTTGGCTCCTGTCTATAATTGTCGTGGAGCCGTGTTCGTCCGAGACCTGCCAGTTAAGGGGATCTCCTCTATTCGTAGTCCCGATGATCGTGCCACCCAAATGAGTGATGCCTCGCACGGCCGACCTATCGAGCTGCACGATACCACCATCTACCTCGAACAGTCCGTCGTAACCATCCCTGATACCAAAGACTTCCCAACCGCGCTTCTCTGCGGATATGACAACTGCTCGAATCACTGCATTGAGTCCGGGCGCATCTCCGCCACCTGTATTGATTGCAATCCGGCGGATGTTGGGTGTCATTTCAGATCCTGTTGAGATCCCGAGGTCTATACCGGCACACTAAGTCTTTTCGCGAGCGCTCTAGCGTCCAAGGTAGCTCTTGTACTAGAAGAACCGCGACCCGTCTAGTCTTAGGTTGTTCTGATTTGCTAGGATACCTCTCAAGAAACCACTATCCTCGAGTCAAACGAGTGATATGGAGGAAGGGTGAGATTTTTAGTGCTCGTGTTGTTTTCACTAGGAGCCTGTGTGTCGCAACAAATACCACAGGACAGTGCAGAGTCCTCATCGGGAGATGATGGCTGGATAGCGCTCTTCAATGGACGTGATTTGACCGGTTGGGTGCCAAAGATTCGTGGAAATGAACTCGGAGAAGATCCGGGAGGAACATTCCGTATCGAAGATGGACTCCTTACGGTCGGGTACGAAAGTTATCAGAATTTCGATGAACAATTTGGACATCTTTTTTATGCGGATACTTTCTCTGATTACCAACTGCTAATCGAATACCGTTTCATCGGAGTGCAACTCATAGGCGGTCCAGATTGGGCCTTCAAGAACAGCGGGGTGATGTTTCACGCCCAGAATCCTAATTCGATGCTACGTGATCAGGATTTTCCGATTTCCCTTGAGTTACAGTTGCTTGGTGGTAACGGTACCGATGCGCGCCCAACCGCCAATCTCTGTACTCCTGGAACAGAGGTCGAGATGGGTGGGATAAAAGTTCAAGCACACTGCACAAATTCTACTTCTGAAACATTTCACGGTGATGAATGGGTGACCGTAGAACTTACAGTTCATGCAGACACTGCCGTCTCGCATCTAGTGAATGGGGAAAAGGTCCTGGAATATGAGCGTCCAACTGTTGGTGGGGGCTCGGTAGACGGCTTTGATGATGCCATCAAGCTTGATGGCCAACCACTCACTCATGGGTATATCGCACTGCAGAGTGAGAGCCATCCAATTCAATTCCGCCGTGTTCTGGTTAGGCGGTTAAACGGAACCTGATCTAGTGAGCGCAACCGGTCTGCTTCGCCGGAGTCAGAGGGGTGGTCAGGACACTTACTAAAGCTATTTCAGTTGTTTTGGGCTCCTTCAGCAATCCATGTCTTAATCACCTCAAGTTCCTCAGTGGTCAGAGGGTCTCCTTCCTGTGGCATGTCCCCGAGCTCGATCATCATCCAGAGGACGCTGTCCTCTGCGTTTCCTGGTTCGACAATAGAGCCGAACTCCGATCCTACCATCAATGCATCGTAGCTTGTGAGATCAAGTTCCATCTCTTTTGTAATCGCTCCATTTTCGTCGGCTCCGCCGTGACAGATGACGCACTTTCCCTCGAGGATAGGAGTCACGTCCTCGGAGAAGCTCACGTCAGCTTCTGTATAGGAGAATTGGGTCTCACCCTGAGCTACGAGAGTGAGTGGCAGATCTGTTTGCACAAGCATGAGTCCAAGGGGTACTGCTAGCACTCCCATAACTTCAAATCGAGTCCAAATCATTTAGATCATCCTTTTTTATGGGAGAGGCTTCACTCTTGTCCGTCATTATAGAGGTCTATTAGCCACTCTTAAGAGGTTTGATGGGTCAACTCCCCTGTGGCGGGCCATCGGGATGTAGCTGACAATCGGGAGGCTGTTGTCGAGACCAATCAAGTGACATGATCCGCCAACCTTCCTGAGTCTGGAGGAGGGTAACAACATCTATACCGCAGTGACTGAATGCCCCACCGGTGTAGAAATCGTAAGGGGTCCAGACGGTTGCGATCGGCCCGCTTACCATGACTCTCGAATCAAACATACGTTCGACCATTATAGATCCACTCGAAACAATCCGATCTCTTAATCCTTCAACGGTCGAAGTAGATGAGGTGACCGTGCCGTCCTCTTCGACGCTGTTGGACCTCATTATCACATCTGGCATCATGACTGCAGATAACTTGGCTGCATCTCCGCCAAGCGCATCAAAAACACCCTGGACTGTCGCGAGAATCTCGGCACGCTGTATATCGGTTGGAGCAAACGTGCTGAGATCATTAGAGAGTGCCATGCCGGCAGATGGTTCATCTTCGTTGTTGGCAGGTTGACATGCGCTGAGGGTACTAAGAAACACCAGCATAATGACGATTTGGGAAGGCATCGCAGCAGCTGATAAGAAAGATGTAGAACAGTGCCGGTGCATCGTGCGGTCTCCTGATCCAAGTGGGTATTGAGTGAGTCTAGGTAGGGTGAGGGCGGTGCAAAAGACAAGGCCTCTAACTATAAAGGGTACCGCTGCCATCAGCTCTTTGGGTGGCCTGGTACTGTGAGCCCCTGTAGAATCACGATTCCTCTATACGATAAGCATTCTTCGGATTCCAAAATGAATATGAAGCTCAGGAAGTTTTCCAACGAAATAGCACTTCTTTCTTTCCCTCTGCTAATGATGGCCTGCGGAGGAGGTGAGGTGGCACAAGAATCCGAAGCGGATTTGGTCACGCGCGCTCGAGGTATCCATGAGAGGGTCATCACACTCGACACTCATGACGATATCAGTGCCAGCAATTTTACGGCGGATCGGAATTATACGATGGACCTGGGAAACCAGGTGAATCTGCCGAAGATGGAAGAAGGCGGTCTGGATGTCGCGTTCTTCATCGTATTTGTTGGGCAGGGTGAGCTCACAGAGGAGGGCTATGCCAGAGCTCATGCTCAGGCGATAGAAAAATTTGACGCAGTTCACCGATTGACCGAGGAGATTGCTCCTGATCGTATCGAGCTTGCGTTGACCTCAGATGACGTACGCCGGATTGCGGCTTCGGGTAAGAAGGTCGCGATGATCGGAATAGAGAATGCTTACCAAGTTGGGACGGACCTCTCTAACATCGCCGATTTTCAGGCGCGAGGGGGGCGATACATGTCTCTAGCCCATAACGGTCACAGCCAATTCTCAGACTCGAATACAGGAGAGAGAGATGGCGTGTGGCTACACAACGGGTTAAGTGATCTGGGACGTGAGGCAATCGCTGAGATGAACCGTGTCGGCATCATGGTTGACATCTCTCACCCGTCAAAAGAAGCAATCATGGAGATGTTTGAGGTGACACGTGCTCCGGTCATCGCCTCTCATTCATCTGCACGTGCACTCAATGATGTGAGCCGTAATCTAGATGATGAACAACTAATGGCACTCAAAGAAAACGGTGGTGTTGTGCAAACGGTTGCTTTTCGGAGTTATATCAATTCAGAGAAGAACAATGCTAATCGACAGGCAGTGCAAGCACTTGAAGCAAGCATCGCCGAGGAGATGGACTTCGAGATACTTGGGGGCCGAGGGGGCCGAGGGGGCCGAGGGGGCCGAGGTGCGCTACAGGGCTTAAGCGAAGATGCAAGGAGTGCTTACTCTGCCAATATGGAGGAGCTTCGCAGCACGGCCGCTTCCAGAATGGAAGCAGAGGTTACCAGCACGGCACCTCCTGTGGGTGTAGCAGATTTCGTAGATCATATTGATTATCTGGTAGACTTGATTGATCTGGAGCACGTCGGGATTAGTTCAGACTTCGACGGTGGTGGTGGGGTTGAGGGATGGAATGACGCATCCGAAACATTCAACGTGACACTTGAGTTGGTTCGCAGAGGCTACACGGAAGAGGAGATTGGAATGCTCTGGAGTGGGAATCTGCTCAGGGTATTAGATGAGGTCCAAGCTATTGCTGCGAACATTCAGGCGGGTGGCTGATGTCTAGCTAACTGGGGCCTGAAAGGATTAGCGGTTATCGCAAATCCTAGGACGGATGTCAGTAGCTACCGACGAACGGGTAGGACTTGTTTCTTGCCTGTACCGAAGGGGTGGTTACGAGTCATAAGCTCCAAGTACAATTCACCAGATTCGAGCCGTTCACGCTCATCTGTGTCCAAGGTGAGCATGCCTTGGGCAGGTGAAATACTTGGCCCTGCGAGGCGTCGCTCAATATAGGGCCGGCCCTCCCCATCGTTGGTACTGAGGACGACGGCGAAGACATCATCGGCTCTGACACCCGACACACGAATGTTGTATGCGAGTGTTCCCGTTAGAGAGTTATATGTGAACTGCACCCTTGCCCTAGCACGTAAAGTGGATCTTCGAGCACCGTCAGTTGTTGTCCGCACAGTAAAGGTTATGGGCTTTGCCGCTCTGCCACTCAATAGAGGTGGGGTGCTTAATGGTGCGAGCCTATGGTTTGTTGCTTGTTCATATGCGTACCCCAGAGCAATCAACCGGGCGTCATCGAGACTGCGCCCTAATAACTCAAGTCCGATAGGCAGCCCTCGTGTCCATCCGGCTGGAATACTCAGTGCTGGAAGTCCTGTGTTTGCACTCAGTGAGCAGTTAGAGCCCCTCTGGGGTTGGCCAATGATTGATGGTGGTTCTCTCATAGTTGGATAGATCAGCGCGTCGACTTGATTCTCTTCAATCACTGATACGACAGCGTTTCTGAGTGGCTCTCTTTTGGCCAGGGCTGTCGCATAAGCATCCGTATCTCTGTCTCCCGAAGCATTCCTCCTGCGCATCCCAGGAGTAAGAGCCTCATGGATCAATCCCAATTCGAGCATTTCTTCGAGTGAACTCACGGGGGCATCAGGCACACCTGCCAAATAATCTATGAGGTCCCACTTGAACTCATGACCGATCACACCTGAGCCGGAGATAAGATTTTGAAGATTTGGGATCTCAATTGTGATCGTATCAGCACCTAATTCAACCATCTTCGCGATTGCTTGACGGACGATATTTGCCGCTGGTGCCTCTACGCCCCCTTCACCGAAGTATGACTCAAGGATCCCGATGCGTGCGCCGGAAAGCGCGCTCGGGTTTAGAGCGTCGATGAAACTTGGGAGTTCTTTTCCTTCTAGTATTGTCGTCGCAGGATCTGCAGGATCAGCACCGATAGTTGCATCGAGTGCAATCGCCAAGTCCTCTATGCTTCGAGCGAGTGGCCCTCCGACATCCTGGCTGTGAGATAGAGGAACAATCCCGTCAATGCTCGAAAGCCCCTTCGTGGGTCGCAGGCCAACAAGGTTGTTCTGTGATGAAGGAATGCGAATCGAGCCGCATGTATCACTACCCCAACCGACTGCGGCAAAACTTGCAGCAATGGCAGTTCCAGTACCACCACTTGAGCCGCCCGGATTCCTTCGCAGGTCGTAAGGGTTGAGGGTTTGTCCTCCAAGGGACCCGATGGTTGTGATGCCGCTTGCCAACTCATGCATGTTCGACTTTCCAAGAATAACTACTCCGGCCTCCCGGAGCTTCTGCACTTGCCGGGCATCATCAGGTGGAATGTTCGCGGCAAGGGCGAGTGTCCCAGCGCTCGTAGGTAAGTCAAACGTATCGTAGTTGTCCTTGAGAATGATCGGGATACCGTGTAGGGGTCCTCTTGGACCGGTTCTTGCCCGCTCGCGGTCAAGCATCTGAGCTTCAGCAACCGCATCCCAGTTTACCCAAATCATCGCGTTCAGGATTGGGCCAGCCTTGTCGTAAGCCCGAATCCTGGAGAGATACATTCTAGTGATCTCTGCGGACGTGACGGCCCCAGCTTCCATCGCTTCCTGAAGTTCGGCGATTGATGCTTCAGCGACTTCTATCTGGGCATTAACTGGTGCTGGCAATGAACAAAGCAGGGCAACAACGGCGATCAAAAACTTCGAGAAGCGCGGATCTTTCACGTACACTGCCATAGTCTCACCAGTCACACGTTTTATCTCAGCCCGAAGGGAGCTTGAAGACATAGAGCGCATTCCCTGTCGCTGGGTGTCTGATCTCGGGTGAAACCCTCCGCGGAACATCTCTCGGGCTGCCTCCTCCTAATCCTGTTGGCACTGCTACATACTGCTCACCGTTTACGCTGTATGTAACCGGAAATCCTTGAACAGAAGTGCCCAGTCTGGTTTGCCACAAAGTGCTACCGGTTCTCACGTCATATGCCCGGAAGTAGCGGTCAAGGTCACCAGCAAACACCAGTCCGCCTGCAGTCGGGAGCGCAGCAGTCAGGAAAGACGCACGCTGTTCGACGCTCCAAAGTTCCTCTAGGGTGTCGATGTCGTAAGCAGCAAGTTTACCAAGATTCCCATTCGTACCGGGCATCTCTTCCCAGCTACGTGCTGCGCCTGTTCCGCCAGAGCCAACTTCGAGAGCAATTTCTCGGCCAGAGATATTCAGACAGGTCTGACTTAGTGGGATAATGACTGCATTGGTTTCCGGGCTGTAACCCATTGCTGGCCAATTATGTCCCCCAGCCGTGCTCGGACATACCGAGACGAACTCGCCTACCTCCGCATCCTGAATATCCTGCCGGTAGGTAACTGCTCCCGTATTGGGGTCGATGAAATCGAAGGCATTCTGATACACGGTCTCTTTGTATCCAAAAAACTCTCCAGACATACGGTCCAGCTTCCAAAGGATTCCGTGCTTCCCAATCGTGAAGAGGAGTTTTTCACCGTTACGATCAATCAATACTTGTTCAAATGTCTCATCGAGATCGAGAGCTTCCCCTGGCACGTGCTGCCGGTACCATACGATCCGGCCATCTTCTGGGTCGATTGCAAGTGTAGAGTTCGTGTAAAGAGCAGCGTCCGCTGTAGTCATACCTCGGCTAGCTGGCACCCAAGGTTTTGCCTGCGCGGTTCCCCAGTAGATGAGATCTAAATCCGGGTCATAGCTACCCGTAATCCAGGCATCTCCACCACCACGCAGTTCGAATGGAATGTCCCCCCAGGTGTCGTCACCGAATTCACCTGGTCGGGCAATTGTGAAAGTCCTCCAGAGCTCCTCACCAGTTGCTGCATCGTGAGCGGTAATAAAGCACGATTCTTCAAAGAATCGCCCGCACCCGTTAATGCCGTTGATGACTTTTCCGCGAGCTATGATTGGTCCCGCGACATTCGTGTAGCCTTGTTGGTAATCAGCTATCTGGGTCTCCCAAACTACCTCGCCTGTTCTTGCATCCAAGGCGACTAGCCAAGCGTCCTTGGTGGGGACGAAAATCTTATCCTCGTAGATTGCAATCGAGCGGAGTTGGGAGAAGAATGCTCGATACCCTTCTGGGAAAGTTCTTTGGTATTCCCACAGCAACTCACCAGTTGCTGCATCAAGTGCCTGTATGGTGTTCATGGGGTGTGTGAGATACATGACCCCCCCACGAACGAGCGGCGTAGGCTGGTTAGCCCCCTGTTCCATCGCCCAAACCCAGGCCAGTCTCAGGTCGGTTACGTTTTCACGGTTGATCTGATCAAGGGGGCTATATCCTTGGCTGTCGAGGGTTCTCCGATACATCAGCCAATCCCCAGGGTCGGGGTTCACCAACTCCTCATCAGTTACTGGACGGAAATCTGTAACCTCATGGAATGTAGACGTGCCATCACTGGAGCCACGTCCACCGAATGCTGTCCTGGTTGGGGTCGCTGGGCCCGTGCCCCGGGACGGGGTTGTAGTGGGCGTCTCTTGTGGTCCTGTTGAGCCTTCCAGTGTGCCAGTCGCATCAGCTACAAGTTCCGTAGGGCCAGACGGGAATCCGTTTCTCTCCAGGAGATAAGCGACGATGTTTGCATATACGGCTTGCTCGAGTGAGCCTTCTTCGCCCGGTGGCATTGACACCACCATTTCCATGAGTTCTTCGACCGACCGCCCACCCCAGTAGCCAAGGAAATTTTGTCCGGCGAGTTCGGGGGCCTCGAACGAACCTACGAGCGTTTGTAGGTGGCATTCAGCACAGTGCTGCTCGTACGCGACCCCTCCTGCTGTTGCTTGCTCTGCGGTGTACGTCACTTGTGCAGCTGCTTCCAGAACGAGCGCAGCGATAAGCGAAATAGCTGCTATTGTCGAGCACGTTATGTACCGAACCTTCATGCTTGATAGCCTCCTCTCATATTCCTACAGGCGCTGAATAGGGGGCATAGACAACTGGTGCGCGAGTCCCCCTAGTTTCTGGTGCGGATACCATATAGCTCACGGAGTTGCTGGATTCCTTCTGCTCTTCCTATAAGAGTGAGCCGGTCATCTTCGAATAGTTCTGTCTCACCACGGGGTATGATCAGCTCTCCAGAGCGTCTGATCATAGCAACCAGAGTGCCTTCTGGATGAGGAAAATCTCGGATCTGCTTGCCAATCAAATCCTCTCCAGCCAGTCCGTGCTTTAGTCGCATCGTGAACATCACCTCTTCGTGGAACAGTGCTTCCTTAAGACCTTGGCCTGTTCGGGCTTCCAGCCACTCAGGTATAAAACTTTCATCTTCCACACGTTTGGCGATTCGGGCGAGGAGTCGAACGTGCTGTCCAGGATTCTCTTCAGGAGTAACGATGAAGAAGATCGCTCGAATCAAATCATCTGGGCTACGGCCCAGCTGAGCATCAGATGTGGTGTAGATCCGAAGACCATCTTGCGCTCTCGCAAGAAGCATATGAGGTCTCTCCAAGCCGTTAATTCGCACATGCGTAATGGCCACCTCATGAGCGGAGGGAGTCACATCTATGCTAGACTCTTCTAGGAAGCCTGGGATTAGTTGGCTTGCCGAAACAGGAAGCTCATTTGCGAGCTTTTGCGATGCTCGAGTAACTAATTCTTGGAAGGTGGTTTGGTGCAGGACATCAATTACATACGCTTCAGTGACCACCTGATCGAAGGGATCAGAATCCCGAATCTCTTGCTCCTTGATGATTTCGCGCAATTCCATATCCAGGCCCTCATAACGTCTTTGTCCAAGACGCTCGAACACATGGAAGATCGCTCCCTCTCGGTCCACCCGGTGCCGAGCATAGTACGTGTACCACATAGCACCGAATAAGATGAGACCGAATGTGAATAAGGTCGGCAGAAGCCCCATAGTGACGATGAGCCAGAACGGAGCCAGAATCCCAAAGATCTGAACAGTGGGGTACAGTGGCGAAGTAAAGACGGGGTCGTATGCCTCGATCCTGCTCTCCCTCATTACAATGACTGCCAAACAGGCCAGAGCGAACAAGGTCAACTGAAAAGCACTCGCGAGCTTCGCGATCCTAGTCGGATCAAATAGTGTCACAGCGATAAGGATTAGGACGACCGTGAAAGCAATGCCGACCACTGGTGTCCCTCGGCTTCCAATCCGACTGAAGAGGTCAGGAAGGATATTGTCTCTGCCCATCGCTAGCGGATAGCGGGAAGCACTGAGAATCCCCGCATTTGCGACTGAGGAGAAGGCAAGTAGCGCTGCGATAGTCATCACGATGGACCCCCAGCGGCCCATGAGCACTTCTGCGACCGTAGCGATGGGAGTCAGATCCCCGCCGTCTCTCGCCAACGTCTCTACGCCCACGACGCCGACCATAATCGAGGTCCCTAACACGTATATACCGACGATCGTACCGAATGCGAGAAACATACCAAGGGGCAAGTTCAATCCGGGATCCCTTACCTCTTCAGCCACACTGGCCACGTTTGTTAAGCCCATATAGCTGACGATTACCAGCCCTGCAGTGCTGATGATTCCGGCACTTCCAGACTCGAAAAATCCGTCGAATTCACGAACTTCTATTTGCAGAAACCCCACCCCACAAAACCAGAGGAGCAGGATCATAAGCCCGCACAGTAGCAGAACTTGAAACCCCCCGGTCTTCTTCGCACCAAAATAGTTGACCACCCCGAAGAAAATCGCAAAACCGGCAGCGATAGGGGTCATGTCGAGGTTCGGTGCAAAGATCTGGAGATACGCACCGACACCGACGAGTGCGAAAGCTGCCTTAAGAATCAGGGAGATCCAGGTTCCAAAACCGCCAATCGCCCCCATAAGAGGCCCCATGCTTCGATCGAGAAAGTAGTAAATCCCCCCAGCACGGGGCATCGCGGTTGAAAGTTCGATCATACTGAATAGGCCCGGTACCAGGATTACCGCTCCTAGTAGATAAGCGAGTGGTATGGCCGAACCCGCACTGGCTGCAGCTAGTCCCGGGAGTAAGAAAAAGCCAGAGCTAAGCGTTGCTCCTGTAGCAAGAGCGTACACATCCTTGAGCCCCAACTGCCTCTCGAGGGGCTCGGGTGTAGTTCCGCGTTTCGTATCCTCAGTTTTGTGGCTCTTCATAAACTTACTTCCGATGCCGAGCAAAGGAGGATCATCAACACTTAAGTCCAGAATAGCTTGCGATAAGATGTACTGCTTGATCCAGGCTTATCTTCTCACCCCAGCCCGCTTAATGGAACAATAGTCTTTGAATAAATGAAGGCTAATTCATCTCAGCCTTTATCGCCTTCCCCGGCCTAACACCTTCAGCGATCTCACCCTCATACACTACTGGGATTCCATTGACTAGGACGTATTCAATCCCATCAGAGGTGAGTGATCCTTCCAAGTAAGTCGCGCGATCGATTACCGTTTCTGGATCAAAGATTGTGATATCAGCATCTGATCCTACACGAATCCGTCCCTTTGTCTTCATAGCCGGTACAAACTCCTCAAGCCTCAGAGTTGGGAGGATCGTCATTCTCGCCAGAGCATCCATTAGTTCTAGGGCACCCTGTTCGCGGACGTATCGGCCAAGGATTCTAGCGAATGTTCCCGCGCCCCGAGGATGTCCCGTGCCGCCGTCACTAGCGATGATCGTTAATGGACTGGTGACTGCAGCAAGCGTCATTTCTTCTGTTCGGCCATGGATGATGACAGAACCACCCTCTTCTCTGTACTTACTAAAGGTTTCACGATTTAGACGTTCCCCGGTCCTGACCCACTGGTGCCGTTCAAATCGCTCATCATCCCAGCTTTCCCAATCGTCGAAGAGTGCAGATTGGATACCAGTTTGTGAGGCTCCGTAAGGATAAGCTTCTGTAGTTACATCTCGTCCTTCATCCTGTGCCATTTGGATCATCTCTAGAAACTCTAGGATGTTTCCACCTCCACTTGAGTTAGCATGCACAATATGAAGGGATGCTGCTGCATTATTCGCAGCTGTCAGCGTTGAGTCGAGTCCCTCCAAGCCACCGCGCATGTGGACAAAAGCAGTGACTCCGAGATCGGCGGCTACGCTGAACATACGTTCGACTTCATCCATTGTTGCCCCGGGCGTGTAGGCAGTTCCGAAGCCCACGCCTATAGCACCCTGGGCCAGTCCTTCACGGATGAGTTGCTCGGTCTCAGAGATCTGGTCCGGTGAGGACTGTTGCCTCGCCGTTATTCCCCCACTACCAAGCACGGAGTCTCCCATCGCTTTCGCTCGAACTCCGATGTGGCCTATGGAAACCCCATAGTTTACGAGTTGACCACCTTCTCTCTCGGCATACCAGATTGCTGCGTTAGGAGTCCCGATCTCAAGCTCAAGACCAGTTGTGACACCATCTTGAACTTGTAGACGATACGCTCTTTCACTTTGTCCATGCCGATGAAGGTCGACAAAGCCAGGTGCGACGATTAATCCGGTAGCATCAATAACCTGGCTGCCGTCTAGGTTGTCCCCTGAGATCGCACGTACTTGTCCTTCTAGTATCCCTATGTTCACCACACTGTCTAGTCCGGATTCCGGATCCATAACGCGTCCGCCCTGGATTACTGTATCATAGTCCGCTCCACAGGCAGATATACTTGCGAAGAGCACGATACTGACGGACCAGAAGAGGAGATGACGTCTGCTATAGATGCAGAAAGGCGGCTGGTACATGGTCACTAGGCCTTTGTCGAAGGACTCAACGATTCATACGAGCTTAATTGATCTTCGTTTGCTCACTCTCGCCACCATGCCATTCCTGAATGCTGGTAGTATGTAGTTACTATCCGCTCCGAACTTTCTTGTTCGCTGAAGTCTGTGGCGTAAGACAGGTAGTCTAGGCCATTATTGAGGACCAAAGATTCTTGATCGGTAGGCATAAGAGATGGTGAAGTTTACACTCAACGGTGAACCCCAGGAACTCAGCGTTCCCAGCGCGAACCCGCTTCTTTGGGTTCTTCGGGAGTCACTGGAATTGACCGGCACGAAATTCGGGTGCGGCATCGGACAGTGTGGAGCCTGCATGGTTCTCGTGAATGGCCAACCGACTAGATCATGCCAGATGCCGATTAGCGCTGCTGAAGGCTCTGAGGTTATCACGGTAGAAGGGCTTTCTGAGAAAGGTGCACACTCGGTCCAAGAAGCTTGGGTTGAGGAGCAAGTTCCCCAATGCGGATACTGCCAATCGGGTCAGATTGTATCGGCTGTTGCGCTGTTGGCAGCAAATCCAAATCCCACTGATGAAGACATCGACGGAGCGATGTCGAGTAACATCTGCCGGTGCGGTACCTATCCCGCGATCAGACGGGCAATCCGCAGGGCGGCAGGCATCCAAAAGCAGCTGGCTTCGACTGATGATGATGGTGCCCGGGGCGAAGAGTGAAGGATCAGCATAGCGACCCGATAGAGGGTGGGGGCATCACAGAGAACCTGTCCCGGCGGACGTTTGTGAAAATCGGTGTTTTGGCTGGTACGGGGCTCACACTAGGAGTGTCATACCGGGTGATCAAAGGACCCGAGGCTCCGCCGACAGATGCTGCCTTCTCGCCTAGCGCGTTCCTACGTATTCATGTGGACGGTTCGATCACTGTGATGGTCGCCAAGTCTGAGATGGGCCAAGGAGTTGCCACCGCGCTACCTCAATTGGTAGCTGAGGAGCTACATGTGCCTCTCTCTCAGGTCTCATTTGAGTTTGCGCCAGCCCACCCTGCGTACGGAACTGCGATGGGTGGCATGCAGTTGACCGGAGGAAGTACGAGTGTACGGGACTCTTGGTTGCCGCTGTGTGAGGCGGGTGCAAAGGCGCGATGGATGCTTCGTGAAGCCGCAGCTCAGAGGTGGGAGATCGTACCTGATCAAGTCCAGATGAACGAAGGCAAGGCTCTTCACCCTGACGGCTCTATGCTTACCTATGCTCAGCTAGCTTCGGCCGCTGCGTTACTGGATATACCCAAGGACGTGTCACTCAAAGGTCCCTCTGAATTTAGAGTTATCGGTACGCCAGCACCTCGGCTAGATGTCCCTGCCAAGACGACGGGCGAGGCTATTTTCGGAATGGATGCTGGTCCTAGCGACACAAGGGTGGCTGTGATTGCTCGCTCTCCAGTGTTTGGAGGTGTACTCCGTGCGTTTGACCCCACTGGCGCACTTGAAGTGCATGGTGTTGATGAAGTCGTCGAGTTAAGGAGCGGAATCGCAGTGGTTGCAGACGGGTACGTTGCAGCCAAAGAGGGAAGGGACTTGCTAACGGTCGAGTGGGCGGATGGGGAATGGAGTACTTTGGATGACACAGAAATCTCAGATCTCCTTAAAGAAGCAGCTGATCAGGATGGAGCGACGGTTCGCGCAGAGGGTGATATCGATTCGGTTCTGAGCTCGGATAGAGAACAAATAAGGGCGGCATATACGCTTCCATATCTTGCGCATGCAACTATGGAGCCGATGAACTGCACTGCATGGGTTCGGAATGGTCAGTGTACAGTGTGGGCTCCCACACAGTTCCAGAATGCTCCGGGGCTCGTGGGTGGTGGGGCACGCCAAGTGGCTGCGAAGGCTGCTGGGGTGAGCGCTGATAACACAGTGGTCCATACCACATTCTTGGGCGGAGGTTTTGGCCGTCGTGCCGAGCAAGATTTTGTTCGCGAGGCAGCGGAGTTAGCTGGTAAGGTTGATGGTCCAGTTAAGGTCATCTGGACCCGTGAGGACGACATGCAGCACGATTTCTATCGACCTGCCTCTTACCATGACTTTTCCGCAATACTAGGAGTAGATGGGATGCCTGAAGCTTGGTGTCACCGCATTGCTAGTCAGTCGATCTTACAGCGGATGGTGCCAAGCTGGGTTCCTGGTTTTGCAACAAACTGGGCAGGAGCTAGTGACCCCACATCCACTGAAGGTGCGCAAGATCAGCCATACCGTATTCCGAATGTGCGGGTGACATATTCAAAGGTGGATTTGCCCGTGCCAGTGGGTTTTTGGAGGTCTGTGGGGCATACCCAGAATGCTTTTGTGGTCGAATCTTTCATTGACGAGTTGGCTAATCTTGCCGGTCAGGATCCCTACGAGTATCGGAGAACATTACTGAGCGAGCATCCTCGCCACAGAGCAGTCCTCGACGCGGTGGCGGAGGCTTCGGAATGGGCATCACCAGTTTCTGGCGGTCGGGCACGTGGAATCGCGGTGGCGGAATCTTTTGGGTCATTCGTGGCTGAGGTCGCAGAGGTTTCTATTCAGGATGGGCAACTGCATGTGCATAAGGTGTGGTGTGCGATTGACTGCGGAATGGTCGTAAACCCGGCGATCGTTAGGGCACAAATGGAAAGTGGCATCATCTACGGCCTCACGGCGGCCTTATACGGCCGAATCAACATCCAGGGTGGCCGCGTTGTGCAGAGCAACTTTCATGATTACCAAATGCTGAGGATGCGGGACGCGCCAGACATCGAAGTGATACTGCTACCAAGCCAGGAAGCACCCGGTGGGGTGGGTGAACCTGGAACACCGCCGATAGCACCAGCAGTTACCAATGCAGTATTTGCTCTGACAGGACAGAGGATCCGGGAACTTCCCATTCAAATAGTCTAGTTCTCCTAGCTGAGGGCGGGATCCGTCCCCATAATCACCATCCCTGTCCAAGGCTAAGTCACACAGGAGAAACAAAAATGACCCGAATACGCCAAATAGGTTTTGAATTGGTTGCGACGGCAGCTTTACTGGCCACTCTGGCTGGTCCTGTATTGGCTCAGAATCATGCACCGAATCCGTACCGTACTGTTGATGGCGTTTGGGGGCAGTTAGAGGAGGGCAGGGCCTGGGGTTCGACGAGTGCTGTATATATGGCTCCGGATGGTATGAACGTCTGGGTCGGAGAACGGTGTGGAGCGAACCAGGGTGCCTGTATGAGGCAACAGGATTGGGACCCGATAATGCTTTTTTCGCCCAACGGAGAACTACTAAGGAGCTTCGGTGCGGGGATGATCGTGTGGCCGCACGGGCTGCATGTAGATTCGGAAGGTAATGTTTGGGTCGCTGATGCTGCTGGAGCCGGTGATAAAGGGCATCAGGTCCACAAATTTAGCCCCATGGGTGAGCTGCTCATGAGCTTGGGTACAGCAGGTGTGGCCGGTGATGGGGAAGATACGTTCAACCAACCATCCGACATGCTTGTTGCTCCGGACGGGAGCATATTCGTGGTTGACGGTCACGGGGCTGGCAACAACAACCGTGTGGTCAAGTTCGACAGTAGTGGTGACTACATCATGCAATGGGGTGAGACGGGGAAGGAGAACGGAGAGTTCCGGGATCCACATGCGCTAGCGATGGATTCACAGGGCCGAGTTTTCGTCGCTGACCGGGGAAACAGCCGAACTCAGATTTTTGACCAGAATGGAAACCACCTTATGACGTGGACTCAGTTTGGTCGACCGAGCGGACTGTATATTGATGGAAACGATGTCATGTATTCAGCTGACTCCGAGTCGAGTAACGCTGGCAGTATGTCGAATATGGGCTTCTCACGAGGGATCCGAATCGGGAGCGTCCATGATGGCCTGATCACCGCATTTATTCCGGACCCTCAGTGGCGCTTGGGTGTTCGTGGAACGACAGCAGCAGAGGGAGTGACTGCTGATGCCTTGGGTAATGTCTATGGAGCCGAGGTCGGACCCAGGATGCTGAGAAAGCATGTCAGGGTCCGCTAAGAAGTAGCGACTAGATATTCGGAGGGGCCATCCACATACCTGGTGGATGGCCCCTTTTCGCATCATTGAGACTCGAAATTTAGGTACAGCGTGTTTGGCCCCCCGGATCATACTGCAACGATGAGAACAGGAATAAAGCTGCCAAGGATAGCAGACGTCGTTGTTTAGGTAGGTGGCTGGTTAGCTTTGTTGTTCAGTCTAGCAGCGGCTCAGCCTCTTACCGCACGCTTCACCAGATTCTCCATGAGCGGAATCTTAAAGTGGTTGTAGTCCAGCGGCTCTGCTCCCTGGATTGCCATCGTACCTGCTTGTGCGGCAGTATCCTCGTTCCGCATTTGACCCCGAATCATGGCCTCAACTTCTTGTAGGCGCCTTGGGGTGCACTGCACAGCTCCGCACACAATACGGGCGTCATCGATCTGGCCAGCATTACTCTTGATTGCTGAAGCAATGCTTACAAGTGCGAAGTCCCAGCTGTTACGGTCTGTGACCTTCTCAAAGTAAAAATCAGCATCTATCCACGTATTTGGAATACGGATAGCAGTG
>Ga0209228_1000548_pt1 | contig 19508 bp, 15 predicted proteins | sample METZYME_3_150m_FD_187547 | JGI IMG/M metagenome (GOLD analysis project Ga0209228, IMG submission 187547) | Marine microbial communities from oxygen minimum zone in mesopelagic equatorial Pacific - METZYME_3_150m (SPAdes) (version 2) | ecosystem: Environmental > Aquatic > Marine > Oceanic...
TATATTGGAGTTGAAGTAATTGATGGCAAATTGAAACTACCATCAGGTGATGGATTAGGCCTTACCTTAAACCCTGAACACAAAAAAGATTTCAATAATTTAAGATGAAAATATTGAGCATTGAACATCTTGGAATAGCAGTTAAAGACATTGAAAATCGTTCGCCTTTTTGGGAGCATATTTTAGGGATAAAACACACCACAACTGAAATAGTAGAGCATGAAGGTGTTAAAACAGATATCTATGATACAGGCAGGGGAAAAGTAGAACTATTAAAATCAATATCAGATGATTCAACAATAGAAAAATTCTTGAATAAAAAGGGCGAAGGAATACATCATGTATGTTTTCAGGTAGATGATATAGAACAAGCAATAATTGAACTTAAAGAAAAAAATATTTCTATAGTTTCTGAAAAACCATCAATTGGTGCTGAGGGATATAAGATAGTGTTTATTCATCCAAAAAGTACAGGGGGCGTCTTAGTTGAATTAGCTGAAAAAGCTACTTAATACCATCTTTTTCCAGTTCTTCAGTTTTTTTCAAGATAAATTTCCAGGCATTTAATACATGTTTTTCAGTCGTATTTGTTTGTCCAATAGAAAATCTTATGGTGTATTTATTATTTAATTTTGTATGGACTAAATACAATGCTCCACTTTTATTTAATTCGTTTAAAAGCAGTGTATTAAACTGATCAGATGCTTTATATCGAAAACAAACTAAATTAAGTATCGTTGGAGCCATTATCTCAAATCTCTTATCCTCAGTAATTAGATCCGATAAGAGCTTCGCTGATTTAATGTGTCCTCTAATATGTGACTGTATTCCATTAATTCCATAATATCTAATAACGCTCCATAATTTTAAAGCTCTAAATCTCCTTCCTAGAGGTACTTGCCAATCTCTATAATCAAATACCGTATCTGACCGACTTACCTCCGTTTTCAAATATTCTGGATTAATTGTTAGAGACTTAATGAGTGCCTCTCTATTAGAAACGTATAAACAACTACAGTCAAAATTGGTTAGTAAAAACTTATGTGGGTTAAAGCAATAACTATCAGCATATTCAATACCATCATGAATAAACTGATATTCAGGACATATTGATGCAGATCCCGCCATAGCAGCATCAACATGTAGCCATACCCCAAATTCATCACATATTTTTCCAATCTCATTTAATGGATCAATTGCTGTGCTTGATGTGGTTCCAATAGTAGCACAAACAAAAGCAGGGGTTTTTCCATTTTTTATATCTGTATTTATTGCTTCGCGTAATTTAATAGGATTCATAGCAAAATCTTGATCCACTTCAATTAGTCTAATATTTTTACTTCCAATCCCAGCTATTTTTACTGCTTTCTCTATTGAAGAATGTGCTTCCATGGAAGTATATATCCTGATAGAATCATCAAATCCGCTTTCGTTTATTTTTCCATTAGATATTTTTTCTCTAGCAGCTATTAAAGCACAAAGAGTTGCACTAGATGCAGTATCCTGGATTACACCTCCTCCAAAACTATCAGATTTAAATTTTTCTGGAAGATGCAACATATCTACAAGCCAATCCAATACATGGCTCTCCAGTTCAGTACAAGCTGGACTCGAAGCCCATAACATTCCTTGAATACCTAATCCACTAGATAAAAGATCGCCTAAGATTGCTGGTCCAGTAGCATTGCAAGGAAAATACGCAAAGAAATTAGGTGATTGCCAGTGCGTTACTCCTGGAATAATCTTATCATCCATATCAGTTAAAATATTATTAAAATTTTCACCATCTTTTGGTGGGTTTTTAGGAAGACTTTTACGCAATTCTCCAGGCTTTATCGTTGATAGAACAGGATAAGATTCAATATTTTCGTAATAATCTGCTATCCAGTCGATTACTTTATATCCATTTTCTTTGAATTCATTAATTGACATATGAATTGTATCTTGATTATTCATAATTTTTTTCCATATTATTTATGATTATTGAATTTCTAATAGAATATTTTAAATGATTATATCGAACAATTGTATAGAAAAAGGGTTCATTTTAAATATCTAAAAAAAGTAAATTTCTTTAATGAATGATTTATTAAATAATAAAATCACCACTATCCCGCAAAAGCCAGGTGTATATCAATTTATCAATGACAAAGGTGAAATTATTTATATTGGAAAAGCAAAAAATTTACGCACAAGAGTCCGGTCATATTTCCAGAAGAATAAATATCAGACTCCTAAAAATCAATCAATGATAAAAAGAATTTTAGATCTGGAATGGATAGTTGTTTCATCTGAAGTAGAAGCTTTATTAACAGAAGCAAATTTGATAAAAGAAAATAAACCGCATTATAATATTAATCTTAAAGATGATAAATCATTTCCTTATATCAGAATTACGAAAGAGGCTTATCCAAGGATTTTTATCACTAGGGAGATCGTTAAAGATGGTTCTCGATACTTCGGTCCTTATACGGATGTTTATGTATTACGTAGATCCCTTAAAGCAGTTCATAAAATTTTTCCGATTCGTAGTTGTGATTTTCTACTAGATAAAAAAACGATTCAATCTTTAAAAGTAGATTTATGCCTTGATTATCATATAAAAAAATGTGATGGTCCTTGCCAGGATCTAATTTCTGAAGATGAGTATAATAAAATGATCAAACGAGTTATTTCTTTTTTACAGGGAAGGACTACGGAGACTGAGGTATATATTAATGATCAAATGTTGAAAGCAGCTAATGATACTAGATATGAAGATGCGGGAATGTATAGAGATCAACTTAATGCAATAAAAAATTTTAAGGATAGACAACGTAAAGTTGCTGCAGATTTTGATGATCGTGATGTTATTGCTTTATCCAGAAAAGATAATATGTGTATAAGTGTAGTTGTAAGGATTCGTAATGGAAGGATTCACAGTCGTGAAAAGATATCTATGAATATTTCTGATGAGACTGATTCAGATATAATCGAATTAGTTATTACTCAATTTTATCTGAATTCAGATTTTATACCTAAAGTTCTTAATGTATCAGATATACCAACTAATAAAACACAATTGATTCATTGGTTAAAAGAAAAACGTAATGGTAATATAGAAATTAAATTACCTATTAAAGGTGATAAAGCAAGAGAGATTAGGTTAGCAGAGCAAAATGCAAAGTTATTACTAGGAGAGTGGATTATTAATCGTACAAAACGTCGGGAATTAATCCCAAAAATGATCCAACAATTACAAGAAGATCTACAACTTAATATTCCTCCACGTCGAATTGAAGCCTTTGATATATCGCATTTAGGTGGAGAGGATACAGTTGCTTCAATGGTAAGTTTTATCGATGGTAAAGCAAAAAAGTCTGAATACAGGAAATATAAAATTAAAGGAGTCAATGGTATTGATGACTTTGCTGCAATGAGAGAAGTAGTTGTAAGGAGATACCGGAGATTAAAAGATGAAAAATTATCTTATCCAGATCTTATTCTAATTGATGGAGGTAAAGGTCAATTGAATATGGCTATATCTGCGCTACGAGATCTTGGTCTAGACTATCTGTTAGTTATTGGTTTGGCTAAACGATTAGAAGAAGTTTTCGTGCCTGGGAATTCTGACCCTCAATCAATACCCAAAAATTCTCCTGGTTTGATATTATTGAGAAAAATTAGAGATGAGGCTCATCGTTTTGCATTAACGTATCAAAAGCAGAAAAGGAATAAGAAAGTACGTGAATCAATTTTTGATTCAGTGAACGGTATGGGCCCAAAAAGAATACAATCTTTATTAAGATCATTTGAAGGAATTGAGAATATAGCAAATGCAGATTCAAATATTATTGCAGAGAAAGCAAATATACCGTTAAAGATTGCTGAACATATTTATTTAGTAGCAAAACAATTTCAGATGGAACAAAAATCTAAGTAAGCCATCTTTTATAATCGTATTATATAGTATTTAGTATTGTATTTTCTGTGATAAATATCAACTACATGTTGAAATAAAAATAGTAGATTACCTTGATGTACCGCTTCCGATACCAATTTTATGTTTTAATAATGATTAATCTTTTATTTGGGCAAGAAATTGTCCAAGATAGAATAATTGTTAAAATTGCTCCTGATATTTCACGAGCTGATTTTAGCGCTTCTTTAGACACAAGTAGATATGTTATAGAGAAAGTATTAGTAAGAAGGTTAAATATCGTTAGTATAAAATTAAAAAATGATATGCTAGAACCTTTAAATGCTATAAAAGAACTTCGTAGTAGTCCTTTCATAGATAAAGTAATACCAGATACGAAAGTAACAAGACGAAATACTCCAGATGATACTCAGTTTGGTCAACAATGGTCTCTAAATAATACGGGACAAAGTGGTGGTACTATTGATGCAGATATTGATGCAATTGAAGCGTGGGACATATCTACAGGTGGCGTTACGCCCCTAGGAGATACAATTGTTGTTGCTATAGTAGATGGAGGGATGTTACTAACACATGCTGATTTAATCCCAAATCTATGGACAAATTGGGGAGAAATAGCAGGCAATGGGATTGATGATGATAATAATGGATATATCGATGATATCCATGGATGGAATGCATATTCATCGAATGGTTCGATTCCAAGCGATGGTCATGGAACTCATGTCGCTGGAATTGTTGGAGCAAAAGGAAATAATGGTACTAATGTTTCCGGTGTAAACTGGGATGTTAAATTAATGGCTATAGGAGGTTCATCTGGTACTACATCAATAGTTTTAGAAGCTTATGGATATGTATTAGATCAGCGTGCAATATATGATTCTACAGGAGGTACATCTGGTGCGTTTGTTGTAGCTACAAATAGTAGTTTTGGTGTAAACAATGCTGATTGTAATAGCGCTACTTACTCTCTATGGAATGATATGTATAATGCTATGGGCCAATATGGAATTCTTAGTTGTGGTGCAACAATGAATAATAATTCCAATGTGGATGTAACAGGCGATGTGCCTACAGGTTGTGATAGTGACTATATGATATCTGTAACAAATACTACTAGAAATGATTCTAAAAATAGTGGTGCAGCTTATGGGGCAACTACGATAGATCTTGGAGCTCCAGGTACACAAATATTATCAACATATACTGGTGGAGGAACTTCATTGTTATCAGGGACTTCAATGGCTACTCCACATGTTGCTGGTGCAATAGGATTTATGCATGCTTCCATGTCAGTGGGACTAGCATATCTATTTCGCACAGCACCTGATCAAGGAGCAATTATTATTAAACAAATAATTTTAGATGGAACTGATCCATTATCTTCGCTTAATGGAATTACAGTAAGTGGCGGTAGGCTTAATTTATATAATTCTGCCGTAATGAGTATGGAATACTTAGCTGCAGATTCTTTAGATCCAAATCCCATCACAAACCTTACAGCAGATACATCTGAATGGTATCGTGTTACTCTAGAGTGGGATGATCCTACAGAATTATTTGGGGGTGATCTTATCCCAGACTTTATGATTGATATATTTAAAGATGAAGAATTTGAAACATCTATTTGGTCTGGTGTAGAGACATATACGGATGTTGGATTATCAGCTAATATAGAATACAACTATTCACTTATAACTCGGATTATTGATAATGATTCAACAAGTATAAGTGTCTCTATTCCAGTTATTCCGATTGGAGGAAATTGTCAGCCTGGCGATGTTACAGAAGATAATATAGTAAATATTTTAGATGTAATAGAATTATTACGATTTAGCTTAGGTTATTATGAGCCAACCGATTTAGACTATTGTAAGGCAGATTTAAATTATGATAATATTCTTGATATAATAGATGTTCTTATGCTTATGGATATAATTCTAGGGGTATAATAAATTGGAAAATAAATGAAAGATATTTCTATTGAAACAAAACTTGCTCCCCCGTGTAGTAGAAGAAAGTTTGTAATAGACACCTTAGCTGGAATAGGGTCCATTACAATCGGTAGTTTTATTATTGTTAATCAAGTTGCTTGTAGTAATGATGCAAATCCTGTAACTCCAAATGGACAAAATATATCTTTTTTGGTTGATGTTTCATTATCAGAGAATAGCTCATTACAAGTAGTAGGGGGGACATTAGCTTTGCCTTCCAATGCTATTGATAGTCATGGGATGCTTCTTTATAGAGAAAACGAAAATGTTATTAAAGTGTATAGTAGAAATTGTACTCATGCTAATTGCATAATTGACGCATATTCTTCTTCGGGTGTTTCAACATGTTCTTGCCATGGGAGTGCATTTGATTTGAACGGAAATGTTCTTAATGGGCCTGCAGAAAATCCATTAAAACAATATAATGCGACTATATCTGGAGATATTATTACTATCACTACATAATGAAAAATCTAGAATATAATCTTTTTATTATTTTACCTATCCTTTCAATTCTTGTATTCATTTCACTTGTTTCAATAGCTATGCTAACATACAATGGGGGGAATGCTATCGATCATGATAGTCAAGGATATTCATTTTCATTAAACTATTTAAGTGACTTAGGAAGAAACGTTGGATACTCTGGGAATAATAATCATGTATCGTTTTATAGTTTTAACTTATCATTAGTCATTATAGGTATCTCATTTTTAATATATTTCTTATTTCTACCATCATTACATAATAAAAACCCCAGATCATTTCTATTATCTAGAATAGGAGGAGTATTTGGATGTTTTGCAAGTATTTGTTTCGCAGGTGTAGGATTTACTCCATCAGATTTATATTTTGACCTGCATGTCTTTTTTGCAAACTGGGTGTTTCGTTCTATGAGTTTAGCTGTCTTTTTTTATTCTTTGACTTTCCTTTTTATCAATAAGGATAACTTTTATTTGTCGTTAATATTCTTTTTTAGTGGACTCATTGTTTTATCCCATATAATAATAGCAGATTTTAATTTTGCCTTATATATGTCCAATCCTCACAACGCGAAAGTTCTATCACAAAAAGCCGCTGTTATAGCAATGATATTTATGGTGCCTTTAATGGCAATAATTAACTTAAGACAATTAAATAATAAGAAAATTTCTTTAAGGGTATTTGGGTAATAATAAATTAATTTTTATAAAAGTTTTTGAGCAAAAGAAATTCTTCTTTCTTTTAGATTTAATTTACTTTCTAATAATATTAATTTTTTTTCAATATCATTTATAGAAGATTTTTTATCTGTTGTATTCTTATTCTTTAGTTCTTTTAATATTTGTTTTTGTGCAGCAAGTGTTTGCTTTTCTTCGAGGAATTGATTTAAAAGTAAACTATGTATGACATTTTTCATTTCGTTAAATTCTTCAGGATCAAATAATCGAGTGAGAAATGCTATTTTTCCATTTGGATCAACAATTATATTTCTAGTAATACCACTATTGCGATCAGCGAACAATGCAAAAATATCAGCACCAAGATCTAGTGCAATTGGGTAGGTGACTTTTACTTCTTTAGTAAATTTATTAATAATCTCTATAGATTCATCTCGATCAATACCAATAACATTTAGATCAACTTTTTTGTATATCTTCCAAATTTCTTTTTCAATATGAGGCATTTCCTCTCGACATACATGACACCAGCTTGCTGTAAACTGTAGCATAGTAACATTGCCTTTTAAATCTTTACTATTTATTTGAGAACCATCAGGAAAATCCATGATGAATTCTGGTAGTTTATCCCCAACCTTTACTATATATCCACGTTCATCAGGTATTTGAGCAAATAGACTTGAAAGACTTGTGAGAAATAGTACAATTTTAATCATATTTTAAAACCATTATTTGTCATCCATTTATTATTTACAAATTTACTTAGGTAGTTCCTAATGCTATCTGGAAGTATAACTAGTACATTTTTATTTGAATCGAGATTTTTAGCTGCTTCAATCGCCCCCCAAACCGCAGCCCCACATGAGCCACCAATTAATAATCCTTCTTCCTGAATAAGCTTCCTTGCCATTGCAAATGAGTCTTCATCGCTTGTTTTAATATATCGATCAACTAATGAATTATCTAAAACATCTGGGAAGAAATCATATCCAATTCCTTCAACATGATAAGGAGTAATATCTGAACCGCCTCCAAGTATTGATCCAATTGGATCAATACCAACTATTTCTATATTTGAAATAGATTCTTTTAGCTTTTTTGCAATACCAGTAATTGTTCCACCCGTTCCAGTTGAAATAACAACCATATCAAGATCTTCACCAAACTCATCTAATATTTCCTGTGCTGTTCCGTTATAATGAGCGTCCGGATTATTATTATTACTATATTGATCGAGAATATGAGAGTTTGGTATATCTTTCTGAAGCTGTTTTGCAACACTAAAAAGACTTTTTGGATCATCATGTGCAACGTCAGTTGGAGTCCGAATTATTTTCGCACCTAGAGCTTCTAATACAACCTCTTTTTCCATGCTCATTTTTTCAGGCATAGTAATAATAAGTTTATATCCTTTTACTGCAGCAGCTAATGCTAGACCAATTCCAGTATTACCAGAACTTGGTTCAATGAGTGTATCCCCCGGTTTTATTCGACCTGATTTTTCTGCTTCATCAATCATGCGAAAACCTATGCGATCTTTTACGGAACCCCCAGGGTTAATATATTCACATTTCGCAAATAAATTACATCTAAGTTCAGAGCCAACTTTATCAAGTCTTACTATTGGGGTATTACCAATAGCTTCTAATATATTATTTAATATCATATTAAGTTTATTCTATATATTAGTTTAATTATTATTAGTTATACTAGTTTATGTATCAGAAATATTACCACCACTTATGATAATTGCGATTCTTTTTCCTTTAAAAAAAGATTTACTTTCCAATAACGCAGCTAAAGGTACTGCACAAGAAGGCTCTATCTTATCATTTAATTTTTCTGTCATCCATTTCATTGTAGAGACAATTTTTTCTTCTGGGGCAGTTATAATATCTTTAATATATTTTAAAATTATTGGAAATGTTTTTGAACCTAGAGATGTTCTTAAACCATCTGCGATAGTTTCAGGATATTTAGATGGGATAAGTTCTTTTTTTCTTAATGATTGTTGAGCATCGTTTGCAAGTTCTGGCTCCGCTCCAATTATATCTATATTTGGAGAAATTGAATTAATTGCTAACGCATTCCCGCTTATTAATCCTCCCCCACCAATGGGAAACATAATTATATCTAAATCAGGAATTTCTTCAATTATTTCTAATGCAATTGTACCTTGGCCAGACATTATACGATAGTCATTATATGGGTGAATAACAGTAGCTCCTGTTTTTTTCTGATGATACAATAAAGTTTTTTCTCTACTATTAACAGTAGGTTCGCATTCAATAATATTCGCACCTAATTCTTCTATTAAATTTCGTTTATGTTGTGTTGCATTGGAAGGAAGAATTACTGTAGCCTTGATACCTCTATTTTTTGCTGCTAGGCTTAATGCGGTTCCATGATTTCCAGAAGAAACAGTGATAACGCCCCGATGAGCCTCTTCATCATTTAAAGAAAATACCGCATTTGATGCCCCACGGAATTTAAAAGAACCAGAATTTTGCAAGTTTTCACACTTGAAATATATATCCGAACCTACTGAATGATTGATTTCTTCATTTGATTTAATAGGTGTATTAATAATATAAGGTTTTATCCTATTATGGGCTAATTCGATAGTTTGCAATGAAAGCTGCATAAATAAGTAAAAAAAATATTAATCTTTATATATTATATTCTTCCCCACAATTTAGCATTATTTAATCAAATGAAATATGTCAATAAATACCTTGTAGCATTACTTGTAGTCTTTCATGTCTTATATGCTGGTACTACAGGTAAACTAGTTGGAGTGGTAATTGATAAGATATCAAGAGAACCTCTTGTTGGCGCAAATATTCTTGTGAATGGAACGAACTATGGTACAGCAACTGATTTAGAAGGTAGATATTTTGTTTTACAAATACCTCCACAAACGTATTCTGTAACATTTTCTATGATTGGATATAAGGATGTTCTTGTTAAAGATGTAAAAATTCAGGTTGATTTAACCACTACATTAAATGCAGAACTTGAAGAAGGAGTGATTGGTATGGATGCAGTAGAGGTTACTGCTCTAAGACCAATGGTGCAAGCAGATGTAACTTATTCCCAAGCAAATATTACAAGTGAAGAGATTGATATGCTTCCAGTAGAGGAGTTGGAAGATATAATTGCACTGCAAGCAGGTGTGGTAAACTCAGGTGGGTTACACGTCCGTGGAGGAAGAAGTGGAGAAATTGCGTATATGATTGACGGTGTAACCGTTACTGATCCTTATGATGCTGGTATGGCAGTTGAAATTGAAAATAATGCCATACAAGAATTACAGTTTATCAGTGGCACATTTAATGCAGAATATGGAAAAGCAATGTCTGGAATAATTAATATTATTACTAAAAGTGGTGACTTCAGAAAATACTCTGGAAATATGTCATCTATGCAAGGAAGTTATTATGCAAATGATCAATTATTCCCTCAGTTAGATGTGTTTCGTCCAAATACGATACAAGATGTTCAAGGATCTTTTAATGGTCCTATTATAAAAGATAAATTATCTATTTTTTCCTCTGGTAGATATAAACGTAATGGCGGATATTTATATGGACAGAAGGTTTTTGTTCCAGAATCTCATCAGTGGAATTCCCAGACAAATAATTTTGAGTATATTAGTCCTTCGCATGCACTTTGGGATTCTCTGTATCATCCTTATGGAATAAATGATTCTTCCTGGATAGCTATGAACTGGTCTGAACAATATACTGGTTTAGGAAAAGTTTCCTGGATTGTTAGCCCCACTTTGAGAATTGCATATAGTCTTAGTGGCAGTGAGACCGCTTCTCAAGGTTATTCTCATGCTTATAAATGGAATCCATATGGTAGATCTCATCAGTTTACCACTAAACTGAGTAACATGTTTGTTATGGATTATAGTGTAAATCCATCCACATTTTTTACTTTCTCACTATCAAGATCTGTAAATCATTATAGAAGTCAAAGGAGTGATAAAAGAAATTATTATCAAAATCATTCTGATATTTCAATTGATAGTGTAAACTTTTTTGGATATTCTTTTGTTGATACGACGATATCAGCTGATCCAAATTTGTTTTATGTTTCACCAACTATTGATGATTATACCCCTGGCAATAACTTTGAAGTTGGAGGACACAGTATGGGGTATTTTGAACAACAATCAGTAATCAATACTTTTAAAATTGATGGAACTAGTCAGATTAACCGATTTCATTATTTAAAAGGTGGTTTTGAATATCGGAAAACGAATATGATCTTAAACAGCTATACTGTTCAGCTGGCTGAGTATACCGGGTATACTCCGAGGGTTCCAAATGCTATGGAATCTCCCAGTCATAACACCTATGGGAAAAAAGGGAGAAACCCTTTTGAATATGCCTTTTATTTGCAGGATAAAATTGAATTTGAAGATTTAGTGGTTAATGTTGGATTACGTTGGGATTACTTTGACCCAAAATGGAAGACATTAAATGATCCAAGTGATCCGAATATTGATAGTCCGGTAAAACCAATTAACCGTTTTTTTGATTTAGATGGTGATGGACAGATATCGGAGATAGAAATGTATCCTCAAAATCGAAAGAATATTGAAGATCGTATGGATAGTAATGCATTTGGCGACTCATGGTATAAAAGCGCTAAAGCAAAATCGCAATTAAGCCCTAGGTTCGCTTTGGCATTTCCTATAACTGATAAAGGTCATATGCATTTTTCTTACGGGCACTTTTTTGCAATACCACAGTATAGTTATTTGTATACAAATCCTGAATTTGAGGTGCCTGCTGGTAGTGGAACTGGTTACACGATGGGTAATGGAGATTTAGAACCTCAACGTACAACACAATATGAAGTTGGTTTCTCTCAACAAGTTGGTATGGATATTGGAATAGAATTAACGGGCTTTTATAAAGATATTAGAAATTTGAACGCAACGAAAATTATCCAATCATTTGTTGCCGGTGATAAATATGGATTATATATCAATCAGGATTATGCTAATTCAAGAGGGGTTACTGTTGCTCTTTCAAAGAGAGCTTCCGCAAAAATTTCTGGAAATATTGACTATACATACTCCATTTCTGAAGGAAATGCTTCTGATCCAGCAGCAGCATTTAATGATGAAGCATCTAATATTGAACCTGAAAAAATGCTTGTACCACTTGATTGGGATCAACGACATACCTTTAATACAACATTAACATATCATCCCTTAAAGAATTCAGGTATAGGAATAATATTCAGTTATGGCAGTGGGCTTCCATATACTACTCAATATCTTGGTGTTCGAACATCTTTTGAGAATAATGCAAGGAAACCAAGTACATATAATATTGATTTACGTAGTTATTACCATTTTCAATTTTCAGGTTTAAAGATGTCGCTAAGTATGAACGTTTATAATTTGTTTGATTTTAGAAATGAATTAACTGTTTTTTCTGATACTGGGAGATCAACATATACTCTGGTGCCAACATATACACCGCAATATAGTGGCCCAGGATATAATAGTTTGGATGAGTATCTTATCCGACCAGATTATTATTCCAGTCCAAGACAGATAAAAATTGGATTGAGTGTAAACTTTTAATGCGAATATTATTAATCATCCCTTTATTTTCATTTTTATTTAGTCAAAGTCCTGATAAGTATTTGCAAGGGGTAGAAAACCGTGCGAAAAGTCTAGATGTCACCGATCGTAAATATGGGGACCATAATGGAAACCGTATTTTTAATAGATTCTATAATTTTGGTGGCATTGGAGATGCTGGCGGTAGTTTATCTGGCATATATCCTTATGGATCTGGACATTCCTACTTTTATGAATTTACACCGGTAGTTGCTGCAAGCGTTATTGATACTAATGGCAATCGTGTTCATATAGTATCTGATGGTGCTGTTGGGTTAAAAGACAATTCTCCCCAAGGATATCAATGGGGTTTTGAGCCGCTAACTGGTTATGCGAATCCGAATCAAGAAATTATGGCCATGAGTGATAAGTCATTTACTTGGCCTGAAACATGGCCAAATCGTGATAGCGATTGGGATGGATTTTGGAATGGACAATACGGAAAGTATGTTCGAGCAGATCAGGAGTCCTATTTTGTGATGGATGATTATTATAATGATGAATTTTCCCATTTCCCTGATTCAGCTGATATTGGGTCTGTTCCTAAACGTAGATCTGGTATTGGAGTAGAGCTTGAGGTGCGTGTTTACCAATGGAATCATCCTGCAGCAGAAGATATAATTATTGTTACTTATTGGATAACAAATGTGGGTACATCTCGTCTTGATAGTGTGATATTTGGAATGTATGGCGATGCAGATATTGGAAGTACAAATGGCGATTATACAGATGATGATGCTTGGTTTGATGTGGAAAAAGATATTGTGTATCAATGGGATCATGATGGCTGGAGTAATGCAGATGGTGGTTTTAAACCAGTATACTTTGGGTGGAGTTTCTTGGAATCGCCAGGTAATCCCTATGACGGCATTGATAATGATGAAGATGGGATGATTGATGAAAGCCAATTTGATGGTATTGATAATGATGAAGATTGGTTAGCTGAAAGAGATGATATAGGATCTGATGGACTTGGGGCTTATCATTATGGTTATAATGGTCCTGATGCTGATGGAACAGAAGGAAACGGAATCCCTGATCTTGGGGAACCAAATTTTGAAATAACCGATAATGACGAGTCTGATCAGATAGGGTTAACTAGTTTTTACTCATCACCTTATCCAAGTATATATCCATCAAATGATGAAATAATGTGGAGTCAACTGCAACCTGGATTTTTTGATGTGACAACGCAAAATATTGATCAAACATTTTTGTATGGTTCTGGATTTATTGGTTTAGATCCAGGAGAGAAAAAGAAGTTTGCTGTAGCAATGGTATTTGGTAATGATATGGATGATATATTAAGGAATACAGTAACCATGCAAAATATTTATGATAATGATTATAATTTTGCTAAACCTCCTTTAAAACCAAACTTAACTGTAGTTCCAGGAGATAAAAAGGTTACCTTATTTTGGGACAAAATTGCAGAAAATTCATTAGATGCTATATATGGATCTGATTTTGAAGGATATAGAATTTATCGAAGTACAGACCCTGGGTTTATAGACCCTTATATCATTACTGATGCATATGGAAATAATACGTTTAATAAACCGATTGCACAGTTTGATTTGATTGATAGTTTAAAAGGACCTCATCCAGTAGGATTTAATGGTATTCAATATGATATGGGAACAGATTCCGGTTTAGAGCATATGTTTGTTGATAGCACTAATGTGTATAATGGAATGAAGTATTATTATGCAGTTGTCGCATACGATAAAGGATACGATTTGGATTTCTATGAATTAGGTTTTAGTGAGCATGATAACCTCTTACCTATCGCACCATCAGAATGCTCTATTATTGTAGATCTTGATCGTAAAGGAAATGTTACCAATATGAGTGAAAATGCCGGTATGGCTGTTCCAAATGCGACTGTTGCAGGATATATGGGGCCAAATACTGCATCAATTGGACAAGAGTTTGTTGTGCATGATTCAGGATATGCTACTGGAAAGATTGAAGTCCTTACCGTAGATCCTAATGCGGTACCTGAAGACGCAACATATTCAGTTACTTTTAATAAAAATCCTGGTAGTCCATACGTTTATTATTTTGTTCTTGATGAACAGATAAAAATGGAATCATTTGTTGTAGCGGGTGGGTATGGTGCCTTAGAGCATAAAAATATTGATTCATCCTCTGTTACTGTTACTGATGAAACTGGTGACATGGTTTATTCTTTAGACGTTGATTATTCAATGGATTATGCAAACGGAATGATTCATGCTTTGGAAAATGGTGGTTTAGAGGAAATGGGTATATATGTTGTTAGTTTTAAATACTATCCAATATTTAACAGTAGTTCAATAGCAGGTGAGACAAACAATCCAATCTTTGATGGAATGAAAATATTTATATATAATGATCCTATTGCTGTTGATTTTGATTCTTCTGGCTGGCTTGGATCTAATTCTCCTTATTGCTATAGAATTTATGATCAAAGAATTCACCCAGCCGATTTTGAAATTATTTGGGAGGGAAATCTAGGTGATTCCATTACTTCTGATTATTCAAATCTTCCCTCGCCATTTAGGGTAAGAAATATTACTGAAAATAATGATGTGACATTCCGTATTTATGATATAAGTAACAATGGGAAATGGGATCCAGCAGAACCTATTTTATTGATGCCGTATCCTGGTATGCAAACTCCGTATATGTTTGTTCAATTTTTCCCTGATTCTGTCATATGTCCATATAATGAAGATGACTATTTATATGATACCACATCTACAATAGTTCAAGGCGATCGTTTTCGAATATCAACTAAACGACCATTTGCAAATCAAGATAAATTCCACTTTACAACAAAAAAATCATGGGTAGATAATGAATTAGCTAAACAAGAAATGGATGATATTACCGTTGTGCCAAATCCCTATGTAGTGACAGCCCGTTGGGAGCCAAAACATATTTATGTTTCAGGGCGTGGGCCACGAAAGCTTGATTTTATTAATTTACCTCAAGAGTGCACTATTAAGATTTTTACTTTATCTGGATATTTGGTAGATGAAATTAAGCACACTAGTCAATATGAATATGGGACATATTCATGGGATATGTTGTCTAAAGATGGTTTGGAGATAGCATATGGTCTGTATATTTATCATATCGATGCTCCTAGCATTGGAGAAAAAACAGGAAAATTTGCAGTTATTAAATGATACGTTATACAAAAATAGCAATAGTTGTATTTTCTCTTTCTTTATCTTATGGGCAGATAACTGGAAGTGTAAGTAATGTTGCCACTACAGCAGCTTCTTTTTTAGATATCGGTATTGGAGCAAGGTCTTTATCTATGGGTGGTGCATTTGTAGCCATTGCTGACGATCCTACAGCTTTATACTGGAATCCCGCAGGTATTGTTAATATTGAAAGGCCTATGGCGCACTTTTATCATTCGCCATGGATTGCAGATGTGCAATTTAATCATAGTGCAGTAGTAGTACCCTTAGATCGTTCAAGTTCATTTGGTTTTTTTATTACTTCTGTTACTATGGATGAAATGCAGGTACGTACTGTAAAGTCACCACAAGGTACTGGAGAGTATTTTTCAGTTAGTAATGTTGCTTTGGCTGGATCATATGCAAGAAGATTAACGGATCGTTTTTCTTTTGGAGTTAACATGAAATTTATTCAAGAAAAAATTTGGCATATGAATGCAGGTGGTTTGGCGGTGGATTTAGGAAGTCTCTTTGTTACAAAAAACAGTGGGTTGAGAATTGGTATGTCTGTTTCAAATTTTGGTGGAAAAATTTCCATGGATGGTTATGATACGGAAGTAGATTATGATGTTGATGAAACGATGTATGGGAATAATGATAAGATTGACGCTAGTCTAAACTCAATGGATTGGCCATTACCGTTAGTTTTTCGCGCAGGAGTAAGTAAAGATGTTGTTCAGTCAGATGTTCATAAATTGACTCTCGCAGCTGATGCAATTCATCCAAATAATAATGTTGAATATATAAACCTAGGTTTTGAATATATATTGCGAAAAATGATTTCTATTCGAGCAGGACAGGCCTTTTATGGGATGGATCAATCTAAAGAGGGGATCACGTTCGGCGTTGGTTTAAATTACCAAATACCAAGAGGTCCGAAAGTCACCTTTGATTATGTATATCGCGATATTGGAGTTTTTGACAATATCCCAGGATATTCACTAAATATAATTTTCTAATAATTATGCCCACAAATAAAAACCTTTTATTGGTTTCCTCTAGCGGTGGTAAAAACTTTGATTTAGCATCCAATTTAAAAGATATAATCGATTCTAAATTTCATCTAACGACTAAAATAATTAATCTTGAACTCTATGAACTTCCTCTTTATATGCCAGGAATAGATTCGGATAATAACGTTGCAAAAGAATTAAGCTATGAATTTGAAAATGCTGATGCTTTTATTTTTTGTGCTCCTGAGTATAATGGCGGTTCTCCTCCAATATTAACAAACGCAATTACATGGATATCACTTTCAACCGATAATTGGCGAGATGGTTTTAATGGGAAATTAGCTGTGATCGGTACAAATAGTGGTGGTGATGGGCTTAGATTTTTAAGCTCATTCCGGTCTCAATTAGAATATATGGGAACGATAGTAGTCCCAAAAACAATATCCGTTAATAATAAAAAAGAATTCAATATAGATTCTGCGGAGCGGACTCTTCAGAGCCTAATTGATTTATTATAATCTATATTCTGCAATAAAAAAGGGGCGAAGTGCCCCTTTTTTATTAAGTAACCAATGAAACAGGATTAGCCAATCTTAATTTGTCTTCCTTCTGTTTTGATTTCTTTTGTTTTCGGCAAGGTTATTAATAGCTCTCCATTATTAAACTTTGCAGCTATTTTATCCTCATTTACATTATCAGGAAGACGAAAACTTCGGTTAAATGAACCAAATTGACGTTCATGAATTTTGTAACCATCGTAAGATTTATCATCTCCTTTTATGCGTTCACCTTTGATAGTTATTACTCCATCATGAATATCTAATGATACATCTTTTTTATTTAATCCAGGCATATCAGCCGATAGAATAAATTCTTTTTCCGTTTCATGTATATCTACTGCAGGAGAATATGAATTCCCCGTTGGATATATTGGAAAATCAATATTGAACATATTGTCAAAAATTCTATCAAAATCTGATATTAAACTGCTTTTTGGATTCCATTTTACTAGTGTCATTTATGACTCCTTTTCTTTAATTAGTTTTACTTTACAATACGCAAATATTGTGCCAACTCTATTTCTAAGTATTATTTTTATACAACACTGCAATAATGACATACATTAGTGATATCTTGTCAATAGAGTATGTAAATATTGCAGATAATTATTTATGTATGTTCAAAATAGATTAAAAAATGTGTAATATTTAATCCCTAGGATTTGATGAAAATGAGTGATTTAGCATTATTCGGTGGAGAACCAGTTAGAAAAACGCCTTTTTCTTTATGGCCAAGAGTTGTAAATGGTCAAAAAGAGAAGTTAGTTAATACGTTACTTAATGACTCTTGGGGTATTGGTAGTGAGACCATTAAGGAACTCGAAAATAAGTTTGCAATATTCCAAGATGCAAAAAATTGTATCGCTATCAATACTGGAACCAATGCATTATGGGTTGCATTGAAAGCAGCTGGAGTTACTTCAGGAGATGAGGTTATTCTACCACCATATACATTTATAGCAACTGCAACTGCAGTGCTGATGGCTAATGCAACACCAGTTTTTGTTGATATTGATCCGGATACATTTAATATTGATCCAAAACTAATAGAATCTGCGATCACAGATCGCACCAAAGCTATTATACCTGTCCATATCGGGGGTAATCCAGTAGATATGGAGAGAATTATTGGTATAGCAAATAAGTATAATTTAATAATTATTGAAGATGCTGCTCAGGCACATGGTGCGGAATGGGATGGTAAGAAAGTTGGCGCTTTACATAAAGGGGGAATATTTAGCTTTCAATCATCCAAAAATATGAGCGCAGGAGAGGGAGGTGTGGTCGTATCTAATGATGAAGACTTCATGGATGCATGTTTTGCATATTATAATTGCGGAAGGCATCGCGATGGGGATTGGTATGAACATCATATTATTGGAGGAAATCATCGCATGAGTTCAATGGCTGCGAGCTTACTTATACCTCAATTTCAAACCATTGAAGATGACATGCGTCTTCGTGATAAAAATAGAGAAAAATTGGATAAATCATTATCAGAAATGGGATTAAAAATAACACAAAGATATAAACAAGTTACAAGAGAAGCGAATCATCTATATTTGTTACGATATAAAGCAGAGAAGTTTAATGATATATCAAGAGAAAAGTTCTTTGATGCAATGAGAGCAGAGGGTGTGTATACTTATTCTGGTTATAATCCATTATATAGAGAAGAGGTGTTCCAAGGAAAAGGTGATGATTTTCCATGGTTAAAAAATTTAAATTATAGTAATATTTCATGTCCGGTAACTGAGCAAATTTCGGATTATCAATCTGTATGGCTTACACAAAATCATTTACTGGGTGATGATAGTGATATTAAAGATATTATTAACGCATTTGAAAAAGTAATAGTAGCATTAAACAAATATCCCGAGAAATTTGATATTTAGTTAAAGGAATAAATATGGAACAAATTGATTTAAAGAATTTATTATCAGCAGTTGATGTTCCAGCCGATTGGGTTGGAATTAGAGAAGTGAGTGAAACTCATACACCCCGTATTGTTCGAGATGGAGTTCCCCAGATGAATGCTA
>Ga0209228_1000551_pt1 | contig 19431 bp, 20 predicted proteins | sample METZYME_3_150m_FD_187547 | JGI IMG/M metagenome (GOLD analysis project Ga0209228, IMG submission 187547) | Marine microbial communities from oxygen minimum zone in mesopelagic equatorial Pacific - METZYME_3_150m (SPAdes) (version 2) | ecosystem: Environmental > Aquatic > Marine > Oceanic...
ATTCCTAAACTCTTAGCATCTGCTGGATTAAGTCAGGACGATATAGATCTATGGGAACTCAATGAAGCCTTTGCTTCTCAGGTTGTTTATATTAGGGATCAATTAGGCTTACCTAGCGAAATTCTTAACGTCAACGGTGGCTCAATAGCGATAGGTCATCCTTTTGGTATGACGGGTTCTAGACTGGTTGGTCATTTGACCCGAGAGATGATTCGAAGGAAATCTAAATATGGTGTTGTCACCATGTGCATTGGTGGCGGCCAAGGAGCTGCTGGATTGTTTGAGTCTATTCAATAAAAGAGCCTAGATAAATGTTAGAAGCAATAAGACAAAGATTTACGGGTTGGATAGCTTTTCTGGTTATCGGCTTAATTGCAGTTACCTTAGTTATCAGCTTTGGCAATATGGATCAAACGCCCATAGAGGATGACGTTGTAATTACAGTGAACGGTAATGAAATCACTTTGTTTGAATACCGTGAAGAATATTCTAACAAGGTTGCTGAATTTCAAGAAATGCTGGGCGATGAGATTCCCGATATCCTTGAGTTAACAATCAAGGAATCAGCTACTGAGGATCTTATCTTAAGAAGCTTGTTACTCGATTACATGAACGCTAATGGATACAGGGTAAGTCCAGAGTATGTCGCAGAACTCATTAGAAGTAACGAAGGTCTTCAAATTGGTGGTGTTTTCGACCGTGAAAATTATCAAGCAATTCTTGCTTCTCAAGGTATTACGATAGAAAAATTTGAATCCGATCTCAGATTACAACTTGAGATCAATCAACTTAGAAGGGGTTTTATCGACACTTCTTTTATTACCCCAAGCGAATTTAGAGCTTTTATCGAATTGCAACTCCAAAAAAGGTCTGGCGAGATAATTACCATAAATGCACAGACTTTTGCCGATCAGGTTACACTCGATGATACTCAAGCCTTAATATACTATGAAGATAACCTAGATCTTTTTCAAACCAATGAAGAAATTGATGTTGAATATCTCTCTATCAGTTTGGATGATGTTGCCCAAAGTGTAAATTATACAGATGATGATTTGAGAAATTATTACGAGGATAATCTTGAAAGGTTCGTAAGCAATGAGGAAAGAAAATCCAGTCATATCCTTGTTGCAATTGATGAGGATACCTCAGAAGAAGAAGCGTTATCTCTAATCATGGATGTAAAAAGTCGTTTAGAAACAGAAAATTTTGAGGATTTAGCAAAAGAATTATCAGACGATCCAGGATCAGCAGAGTTTGGTGGGGATTTAGGCTGGGCAGAGCCAGGATTATTTGTTCCTGAGTTTGACAAGGCCCTATTTAGTCTAGAAATAGGTCAGATGTCTGAACCGGTGCAAACAGAATTTGGTTTTCATTTGATTAGATTAGATGATCTAACAGAAGGACAACAACAAGAGTTTGATGAGATTAGCCAAGAATTAGACATAGAATATTCAAGGTTGTTAGCAGAGGATAAATTGTTTGAAAAAGCCGACACACTCTCTGATTTATCATTACAAGCATTCAATGAACTCAGTTCAGTGGCTACTAAGCTAGATTTAGCTTTAAATAGAATTAATGGGGTAACAAGAAATGGTGCATCTATCTTTAACCAAGATCCAGAACTCATCAGTAACTTGTTTAGTCAAAACTCAGTAGAAGCCTCAGAAAATACTCCTCTCTTTGAACTAGGCGAGAGTATTTTAGTTGCTAGAGTAATTGCTCACAGACTTCCAGAGACTAAAGATTTTTTAAGCGTCGAGACTCAGATCAATGACTATTTAATTGATCAAGGATCACTTGAACTAGCCAGCGGTTATGCAGACACTGTTAAACAGCAAATAGAGTCTAATGGTTCTTTTAAAGACCTTGCTGAGACATTAAATCTAGAAGCAAGTACTTTTGATCTAACAAGAGGAGATACGGGATTATCCAGTGGCTTGGTCGAGGCTATCTTCAGTTCGTCTACTCCGGATATAGACGAGACTAAGACTCTATCCTATATAGAAGCGGATAAGGTATTTCTAATCAAAGTTAACAGCTATGATGCAGGAAAACTTGAAGTTTTCAGCGATGAGGAAAGAAACAGTGCAAAACTTCAATTGTCCGAACAAATAGGTTCAAGAGAACTCAACGCTTTTGCAGAATACCTAAGGGATAATGCTGAGATTTATATTCAACCTAATTTATATGACGATTTGTATGATTTGTAATTGGACCAATTAATCCATCTTAAAAGTCATTCCAAGATTTCTATACCCGCCATCAACATAGATGGTTTCACCAGTTATGCCTGATGCTAAATCAGATGACAGAAAGGCTGCCGTATTCCCGACATCTTCAATCGTTATATTTCTTCCTATGGGGTTTATGGAAGAAACATACTTGAGTAAGCCTCTCATGCCTCCAACACCTGCTGCTGCAAGTGTTTTTATAGGACCAGCAGATACTGCATTTACCCGAATCCCTTCTGGGCCAAGATCTGCAGCAAGGAATCTAACTACTGATTCCAGACTAGCTTTGGCGGGACCCATGACATTATAGTTAGGTATAGATTTCACTGACCCTAGATAGGTCATGGTTAATAAAGAGGCGTTTTCATTAAGCATGGGCTTAGCTTCCCTTGCCATCGCAGCAAAACTGTAGCTACTTATTTGATGCGCTGTTTCAAAGCCCTTTCTGGTTACTGATTCAACAAAGGATCCTTTCAATTCTTCAGTTGGTGCAAATGCTAGGGAATGAATCATGATGTCAAAGTAATCCCAACTTTTTTTAAGTTCTTTAAAGGCATTAACAATATTCTGATCATCCGCAACGTCCAGTGCTATACAGATAGAGGAATCAAATTCTGAGGCTATTTTTTCAACTCGAGGTTTTAATTTTTCAGTTTGATAGGTAAAGGCTAACTCTGCACCTTCTCGGTGCAGACATTTTGCTACTCCATAAGCGATGGAGCGATTACTTGCAACTCCGCTTACTAAGGCTTTTTTTCCGTCTAAAAATCCCATTTATCTAACTCTATTAAAAATAAATATATTTATCGTGATACATTTTACATTAAAATAAAATATCCTTTGAGTAATTCTGGTAAGAACATGAAACACGTCGATATTTATACTGATGGAGCTTGTAGAGGCAATCCTGGCCCAGGAGGGTGGGGCGTTTTGTTAAGAAGTAAAAATCAAGAAAAAGAGCTTTGTGGAGGCTCTCTTGATACCACAAATAATCAGATGGAATTATTGGCAGCGATTAAGGCTTTAGAGAGCTTAAAAGAAACATGTGAAGTAAATCTATACACCGATTCTACATACGTAAAAAAAGGCATTACCGAATGGATCATCAAATGGAAGCTAAACGGTTTTAAGAACTCAAAAAAGAAACCAGTGGTAAATGCAGAACTCTGGATGAGATTAGATAAGATAGCAAGTCAACATAAAATTAATTGGCAATGGGTCAAAGCTCATGCTGGTCATGTAGATAACGAGAGAGCAGACGGGTTAGCTAATCAGGGTCTAGATCTAAAAATCAATCAGTCATGAGGCAAATTTTTCTAGATACTGAGACTACTGGATTTGATCGAACAGATAAAAGTTTTGAAGTGGGTAGACACAGAGTTATAGAGATCGGGATGGTTGAGATTATCGATAGAAGATTAACCGGCAATAATAAACAAATTTACCTTAACCCTGAAAGAAAAATTGATCCTGCGTCAATTCCTATTCATGGCTTAACAGATGAATTTATATCAGATAAACCTCTTTTCAAGAATGTTGCTTCTGACTTCTTATCCTTTATCCAAAATTCAGAAGTGATTATGCATAATGCCCCTTTTGATTCCTCTTTTATTAATAATGAATTTGATAAAGCAGGTATTGAAAAACGTTTAGAAGAAATTTGTGAGATCACAGATACCCTTACTCTTGCAAGAAAAAAGCACCCAGGGCAACGGAATAGTTTAAATGCACTCTGTTCAAGATATGAGGTCAATACCTCATCCAGAGAACTTCATGGGGCTCTCATAGACGCTAAATTGCTAGCCAATGTTTACTTATTGATGACAGGTGGCCAGGTTGGCTTTTTTAATACCAATCAACAAGAAACAAATAATAAAAAAAGAGATTTTGACTTTAGTAAAAGAAAGAAAATCGTTGTTAATCCTGATGAATCTGAAGTTAAGGCTCATCAAGATTATCTAAAAAGACTCTCGAAGGCCTCAAAAAAAGATCTGAATTGGTAACGTTTAGAACAAAAATATATTAAAATCTAGGCTTTAATTATTCATTGAAGTCTTATCAGGAGTAGGAATTATGCAGGCAGAAGTTGCGCAATGCACAGTTGAAGCGATACCAACGGCTATGAATCAAGGCATGTTGATTTCAGGTATCATCTTAGTATTAAGTTTTATAGGTATATTTACAGAAACTCTCCATGGCTTTCACAGGGTTAAAGTTGCCATGCTTGGAGCTGGTGTCATGGTAGTTGTAGGGCAAATATACGGATTCTATACACCCGATTGTGCCTTCCAGGCAGTTGATTGGAATGTAGTTTTCCTCTTAGCCGCAATGATGGCTATTGTTGCAATAATGATAAAAACAGGAGGTTTTGAAGTCCTCGCCTATGAAATTGGTCGCTTTGCTAAAGGTAGGCAATTTCTGATGCTTGCTATGATTGGAACTGCTGTAACCTTTATTTCTCTTCTTCTTGACAATGTAACCACGGTGGTCATTTTTGGGCCGCTGATTGTTCTGATTTGCCAGAAAATGAAGGTATCACCAATCCCGTATTTGATGGCAGCAGCACTTTTATCTGACACTGGTGGAGTTGCAACCCTAGTAGGTGATCCACCGAATCTGATGATTGGATCTGCAAAAGACATCGCATTTATGCCGTTTTTGGAAAAAATGGGACCCATTGTCTTGATTGCTTGGATCGCTACATTGTTCTTTATGAGAGTCCTATTCAAAAAACAATTGGATGTGAGAGCAGAAGGTACATTTACCGACACATTGGACTATAAGGATAAAGGCCTTTGGAATAAGTCATTAATGGTTCTAGGATTAATGGTGGTGCTCTTTATTATTCATAACACTATCCACTGGGATCCCTGGATGGTTGCAGGTGCAGGCTTAATTGCTTTAGCGATGTTGCAGAAGCATTTAGAGCTTGAAGATATCATGCACGATGTAGAAATTCCTCTGCTTATGTTTTTCATTGCTCTTTTTATGATTGTAGGTGGCGTCGAGGGAAGTGGTTTTCTTGAGTATCTAGGCACCTTTATCATTCCATTTGTAAAAGAAGATTTCTTGCTTGCCTGTATTATCTTGATGTGGGTAGCTGCCATTATGTCAGCTGCGATTGATAATATACCTTTCACAGCTGCTATGATTCCGATCATCATGTCCCTTGAGGCACAAGGGATTAATGCCTCTGCACTATGGTGGTGTTTAGCGCTTGGTGTTGGTATGGGCGGGAATGGAACCCATATCGGTTCAACAGCTAATGTTTTTATTGTCACTGTATCTGAAAGGCTAGCTAGAGACACTGGAGATCAAAGTATGGCAATAACACCATTGATGTGGGCTAAAAAAGGCCTCCCAGTTATGTTGCTGACATTGGTGATTTGTACCATAGTGATGTATCTGTTCTTCCCATATTATTCGCAACCTCTCTAAGAATGACTTCAGAGATATCCTGCTTCAAAGCCTATGATGTCAGAGGCAGGATACCTTCTGAGTTGAACCAAGAAGTTGCTTTCAAAATAGGTGCAGCAATTACCTCTCATTTTTCTGCAAAATCAGTTGTTGTTGGATATGACGTTCGATCCTCCTCACTAGATATTTTAGACGCTCTAGCTAGGGGTATTGCAAGTCTTGATTCGGAAGTTACCTCTATTGGATTGTGCGGTACTGAAGAAATTTATTTTGCAACCAATCATCTCAATAGTGATGCCGGAGTGATGATTACCGCGAGCCATAATCCTGCTGACTATAATGGACTAAAGATTGTTGGTTCTGGTGCAAGGCCTGTGAGTATGGATAGTGGCTTAGGTGATATTAAGTCTATAGCCGAATCAGTTGAATACACCTCAGATATAAAATCTCATATAAAAGCTGCAGATGTCAGAGATGCTTATCTCGATAAGATCTTATCCTTTATTGATGTTAGTAATGTTAAACCAATGACGATTGTTGTTAACTCAGGAAATGGGTGCGCTGGACCGGTTGTTGATGCTCTAGAATCTAGATTACCTATTACTTTTATAAAAATTCAAAATGAGCCAGATGGATCTTTTCCTAACGGTATTCCTAACCCTCTCTTAATTGAGAACAGAGAAGCCACATCTCGTGCAGTAATCGAACATAAAGCTGATCTCGGAATAGCCTGGGACGGCGACTTTGATCGTTGTTTCTTCTTTGATGCCAATGGTTTATTTATAGAGAACTACTATCTTATTGGCCTATTAAGCGAAGAACTCCTTAGTTCAAATCCGGGCGACCATATTGTTCATGACCCAAGATTAGTTTGGAACACAAGAGAAGAAGCACTAAAAGCTGGAGGAACTCCTGAGTTATCCAAAGCAGGGCACTCGTTTATCAAGGAGACCATGCGTGAAAATAAAGCTGTTTATGGTGGCGAGATGAGTGGTCATCACTATTTTAGAGATTTTTATTACAGTGACAGCGGCATGATACCTTGGCTCCTTCTTTTACAGAACATCTCTAATTCTGGTCAATCGTTATCACAATTAGTTGCTGATCGTATGCAACGATATCCTGTCAGCGGTGAAATCAATACAAAAGTTGATGAGCCAAGAATTCTTTTAGAGCAGATTAAGGAGCATTATTTACCTCAACAACCAATAATTGATGATCTTGATGGTTACAGTTTTGAATTTTCTGATTGGCGATTTAATTTACGAATGTCAAACACAGAACCGCTAGTAAGATTAAACGTTGAATCTAGAGGAGATGAAAAGCTGATGAATGAAAAGACAGAAGAGATTCTTGATTTAATTAAAAATCTTAGCTAATTAAATTGATTACTTACTCTCCACATCCTCTATTTCCTTCAGATAATGTTTTCGCATAAAAGGAATCATAAACAATACGGGTAAACCAAAAACTAGAGGGACAAGACTCATCGAGTACCTTACACCATCAATAGATTGGAAAACGTTATCATTTAGAACACCCACAGTTGTTGGCCCAAGTAAAAGTCCAGAAATACTAATACACATCAGGTAGAAGGCCACAGAAATACCTTTTAAATTAGTTGGTATTATTTTTAGCAAAGCAATCAAGGCACTTGAAGATGTTAGAGCAATACCTATTAGGTTAATCCCGAGAACAATAAAACACAAAGTCGGGTTAGGTAATAATGGAGCTATAACAGCTGTGGGTATTAAAATAATAGCACCCCAGATAACTACTCTAAGGCCACCGTCTTTGTAGCCTTTTTTCGTTAGATGATCTGACAACCAACCTGCTGTATTATTGGTTATAGGACCCAAACAAAGCAATAGTAGGCCATTAATAACGGCAAATCGTGCAGGATCCATATCCCATGTTCTCTCAAACATTGCAGGCATCCAGGCCTGCGAATAGGCGATGATGGTCATTACACAAGCTGGCAAGATAAAACTCGCCAATGCCCATCCTCGACTGTAGAAGTATTTTATTGCTGATGATATTCCCTCGGTTATATTGTCGCTAGGATTATGATCCTTTGGTCGTTGAGGTTCTTTTAGGAGGTAGACAAACAGAGCGAGAATAACCCCTGGTAGACCTACAATTATAAAGGCTAGCTGCCATGGGGATAGGGCGCCAATTAATGGTAGTTCGATGAGATCAATAGAATTACTCCATATCAACACTGCAGCACCTGATAAATAAGCAAAAGCAGGACCTAATGACATTCCCATGGTATAGAATCCTATTGGTCGGCCTCTTTTTCCTTCAGGGAAACTATCATTGATTATTGATAATGCACATGGGCCTAGAGTGGCTTCTCCAATACCTACCGTCATTCTAGCAATGAACAAATGACTGAATTTTTGAGCAAAACCTGAGGCAACGGTGGCAGCAGACCAAACCAATATTCCAACAGAAACTATAGAAATTCTTTTTACTCGGTCAGCTAGATACCCTAAAGGTAAGCCCATAGTCGCATAAAAAATAGCAAATGCTGGTCCTAGGAGAAGTCCTATTTGGGTGTCTGTGAGTCCCAGGTCAGCTTTAATAGGCTCTATCAATAAACCCAATATATAACGATCAATAAATGAAAACATATAAGCAATGGTCATGAGGCCGACCATATACCATGCATAGGATTCCTTTTTATAAGGGTTATCCTTTAGTACAGTCTCTTGAAGACTCATTATTTCTTCTCAATCTTGTATATGAGTGTTAGATTTCCATCGTCATCAAGGATACCAACCTCTCTTCCTTCTCGACCGTCATGCGTGACCAGATGCTCTTCTTTGAAACATTGAAAATTGTGCTCTCTGCATTTGTTGAGAACTTCATCCACATTATCTACTTCTATACAAATTGCAGAGCGTCTAGGTAAGGGGTTTTTATCTAAATTTCCTTCGCCTAAGATCGTCAATGCCATTACTCTAGGCTGATCCTTGTAACTGAGAATAGCAAATTCTATTGGTGTACTTTTATTAATATCAAACACCTCGTAGGAGTAAGAATCATCTTCAGATTGCTTCATAAAATCTAGAGTCATCCCTAGGATATCTCTATAGAATAAGATTGCTCTATTTGATTCACTTACTAAATAATTGGTTCTTTGAAATCTCATAATTGCTTCTATTTAATTTAGTTTCTGATTAACTTCAAAGAAATGACCATCTGGATCAAAAAAAGACATCCCTACAAATTCAATCATGTCTCCGCTAGCACCTTTAATCGACCAATCATGGGGCTCACTGAATATATTTGTATTTAATTCAATTGCTTTCTTGTGAACGGCATCTAAATTGTCTGTTTCTAATACAAAAGTTGGTTGACCGTAACTAACCTCATCGGGGATCTCTGGAGCAGGCCATAATGGATCCACCCATTGAAGAAGGCCTATCATGCCTATTACTGGGTCGTCGCATTTAAGGATAATAAGATGAGTAACATCTCCTTTCTTGCCTGCAGCCATACCTTTTCCGCCTAAGGTAACTTCTCCATCATAATAAATGCTCATGCCGAGGACTTCTTTATACCACTGAGTTGATTTTTTGATATCTCTTACAATTAATGTGGTTCTTTTAACTATTGCTTTACTCATAGTAATACCTTAAGTGATAGCATCTGCCTCAACGACAAGAACTTTGCATTCAGCAATGCCTTCTCTAAGTTTTTTTATTTCTTGGTATTCATCAGAGTTCCAAAATTCAAGAGCTCTTTCCTTGCTTGGCCATTCTGAAATGACAACTGAGTTGTTATCTTCTTCTATTCCTTCCAGAGGAATTGCACCTGGAGCCCTAATTAAATATTTGCCACCATATTTTTCAAGTAATTTAGCAGCCTCAGCACCGTATCCGCTGATAAATTTTTCCCGATCATGAATAACACATCTTACAATCATGTAAGCTTTCATAACCTCTCCTTACTGACTGCCTAATACTTTTTTAAAGTAGGTCCAACTGGTTTCATTCCTTCTATCATCATCAGCTGGAGGTGGTTTATTGTATTTAGGGTAATTCGTTTCTATCTCTTTCTTGATCGAATCTGGTAATTCATCATAACTGTCTAATTTTTTTCCAAATGTATGAAAATAAACAATTCCATTTCTGCCGCTCATTTTCATCCAAGGAAGCCAATAGGATATTCTCTCCCAACCAATGCCAACTTTTGCAGTATCTTTATCATCATCTGTCAAATCAGAGGTGCTACCAGTGGTATTAAACATTTCTGTGGCATGGTAGATTCCACCAACGTAGTCTTGAAAATTTCCACCCAATGGATTTTTATAGAAAAGAGGGATAGTGGCAGTGTCCCACCAATCATCACCATGAACACTTAGATTCATTTCAAATGGCTTACCTTTTTCATCTCGCTCATAGAAGTAACCCCAATTAACTGGATCATTGGCAACATGAAGCACATCAACGGTCTCGCCGGTCCAAGGGTTGGTCCATTGATCTAGAATTTCACCAGTTTGAGGATCTTGATAAAAGAGTAACTCTCGACTAACCATTCTAAAACCGTTTCCCTGTTTTGAATCCTCAACAGTGTCACATTGTCTGATATTCATACCCTCAACTTTGAAGAGCAATTTATCTTTCTCCCCCTGTACTCTGCTGTACATTCTTCCGTACCACCAATAAACAATGGGCTTATTGTCTTGCATCGAGCATATAATCTTTCTTTGTGCTTTTAAATAACCCATTCCAGGTGAGAGTTCAAATGCAGAGGTTTTTTCAAATACAAAGACAATTGAAATTAATGCAAAAGTAAAAAGGCTTAATTTTTCTTTCATATTTCTTCCTTATTTAATTTCTAGATACTGGTTCCGACATATCAGGTTTGTTTAAATATCGACTTATTTCATCGAACAGGTCCTTCATTTCTTCTCCTGTTTTAGGTAATTGATCAGTGGGCATATCGAGATGATTCATGGGGATCTCTTGTTGATATTGAGAGAAGATTTCTTGCACCATTTCCAGGGCGTAATTTGGAATAGTTCTATTTTTCCTAAATTCCGCAATAGAAATTTCCGCTGAAACGATCCCTTCTTCATGTGTGCTTGGATCTTGGGCAATAATTTTTCCCTGTGGTGAAGCTATCAAGGATTTACCTCCATTCTCACTGTAGGGCGTGCCGAGTGGAATTGTAATATTAGACATAGCGCTGTAGAAATTGTTTATCCATGCCATGGCTAATACATCAGATTCTGAGAACAGAGTTGCTGTTCTTAACATAATCTCAACACCTTTCATTGCAAAAGCAGCAAAGACAAAAGGATCTCCTTGTACTGTGGTGACAGCAATATTCCCAAATTCTGTTTTCAAAACCGGGAATTCTTCATCAATGCCGTACTTTTCTCTGTATTTTTCTTGAACAGCTTCAATGGTTGTGGTGGTAATCTCTCGGTCGGGATACAGGCGTTTAATATTTCGAGGTTTCCAATATACTTTTTTAATTTCCCCGTCTCTGCCAATGACCGTATTAAGACTAAGAATATGCTCAGGCCATTCCTTATCTGTCGCGTAGCTGCCAAAAATAAGATAGGCATCACATTCTTTAGCTACCTTGCCCAAAGCCTCTGTTTCGGGGCCTGGGACTTCTATGGTGTACTTGAGCTTTTCTGCTCTAGGACCTGATGAATATCCTGTTAAGGGGAATTCATGATAGAGGAGAATATCGGGTTGAGAACCCTCATTACAAGCAAGATCGGCCATTTCAATCATATGATCTAGGTTTTCTTTTAGACCGATTTTTGGATCATCGTATTCTTGGAGTGAATTTACACCTGTTTGAATCACTTTTAGCGTTATGACCTCTTTTTCAAGAGGTGCGACATCATAGCTGCCATCTTGATTTACGAGTTTATTTTTCAATTCATCTGCCATAAGAGTATAAGGTAGCATTATCCAAAAAAAAATGAGACAGCTTTTCATATCCATCATTATAATTAACCTATGAAAAAACTTAATTGCCAAATTGATCTCCATGACTGCTAATTCTCCAAAACTCATATATGTTGACACGTCCATGGGACAACTGCATGTCAGGCTATATGAAAACAAGGGACCGGCCTTAATCTGTCTGCACCCAATGCCATATTCAGGAGGTTATTATGACAGCTTTTGCAAGCACCTCACAAAGGAAAGCAATTTTTCTGCTGTTTCCATTGATATGATCGGTTATGGTCGCTCAGAGAAGATCAGAGAACCAATCGGCATTAATGATTACGCCACATCTTCGATTGAAGTCATTAAAACTTTAATCAATGATAATCACATCTCTAATACACCCAACTTGCTTGGTTTTCACACTGGTTCAGCAATTGCAAATGAAATAGGCATTTTAGAGTCAGATTTAATTAATAAGATTATTTTTGTCACATACCCATTTTTTAACCAGGAAAAGAGAGAGGAAATGTTGTCCTCTCTATCCAAAGCTCCTCTTAATGATGACTTAGAATCTTTAAGATCGATGTGGGAGTTTACGATTGAGAATCGTGCAGAAGGTGTTGCTTTGGAAAAAGCTATGTCTAATTTTCTAGATCAACTACAAAATCTCGATAAGGGGTGGTTTGGTTTTCATGCAATGTTTAACTATATTTCTGAGGAGCGTTTACCTCACTTAAAAGTACCCACGCTCATTATTAATGATCAGAGTTCATTAACAAAAGCTACAAAAGCAGCATCTGATCTGATTAGCCATGTAACTTATATTGAGCTAGAGGGTACTCAAGGAGGGATCTTCGAGCTTAATATAGATCAGATTGCTACACATGTTATTTCATTTTTAAATCAGAAGTAGGTTTATAAGAAAGATATGGTTACTCGATGCTTTAAGATAACTGGAAGAGTTCAAGGGGTTTTTTTCAGAGACAGCACAAGAAATAAGGCTAAGGAGTTTAGTATTGTTGGATCTGCCATTAATTTAAAAGATGGAAGCGTTAGAGTGATAACACAAGGCAGCGCAGCAAATGTTGATGAACTTCTTAAATGGTTAGAGGTTGGACCTAAAATGGCAGTTGTTGAGAGAGTCGACGAAGTTGATATTGCTGATGATCTAGAGTTTAATGACTTCTCAGTAGGTTAGCTATTTAATATGGATCTTAGTCTCAACTTAATTATGAAATTGCCAGACGTCTTAAAAAAACGTCTGCTCAAAGGTAATGATATTGAGCTAGATAATAGGACTATGCATCCTGGCCAACAGATCATTTTATATATTTTAGAGAAGAGGAGAATCACCAAAGATATATATAGTCTAGACCCTCAGACTATTAGAGATTACTACAACAAGACTGCAGGCAGACTACAGAAAAGACCACCTCGAATTAAACATAAAGATCACCAGATCAGCGTTGATGACGGATCAATAAGGGTACGTGAGTATTTCCCGAAAAAATCTACTGATCATCAAGGTCAGACACTTCTTTATTTTCATGGGGGAGGGTTCTCCATTGGCAGCTTAAGAACTCATGATCCACTTTGTAAGCATTTAGTTAGCCTCCTAGGCTGGAGAGTCTTTTCAGTGGAATACCGATTAGCTCCTGAGCACCGCTTTCCTATTCCTCTAGAAGATTGTGATAAGGCTATGGATTGGTTAGTTGATAATGCTGAGAGTTTAGGTGTTGACCCTCAAAAGATAGCCATTGGAGGGGATAGTGCGGGCGCTAATTTATCAACCTGTCTTTGTATTAAACGTCTTGAAGAATCAAAACTGATACCTGAACGTCAGTATTTACTATACCCAGGAATAGACAGTAAGGGTGATCATAAATCCATGAAAACTTTTACTGACGGCGACGGTTATTTCTTACTAACCAAGGATCTACTTCAATGGTTTCACGATAATTATATGACTGAAGAGGATCATACCAATCCTTATGTAGCTCCTATGCAGTATAAAAAACCAGAACTATTACCTCCCGCAGTTGTTATCACAGCTGGATTTGACCCTCTTAGAGATGAAGGATTGGCTTATTATGAGTTTTTAAAAAATGCTGGGGTCAAAGTCTTTTATAAAGAGTACGAAGACCTGATTCATGGGTTTGCTAACTTTACAATCGAACCCAAATGTTACGAGGCTGTGGTTGAGAGCGCTGAAGAATTAAAAAAATTAGTGGACTCAAGCAATGGTTAGAACACGTTTTGCACCAAGCCCTTCTGGCTTTCTTCATATCGGAGGTGTTCGAACCGCTCTATACGCATGGTTATACGCAAGAAATCAGAAAGGAAAATTCTTGCTCAGGATTGAAAATACTCATATAAAAAGATCAACTCAGGAATCAGTCAATTCAATCATAGAGGGTATGAAATGGTTAGGATTAGATCATGATGAGGATATTATTATTCAGCAGAATCGATTTGATATTTACAAAGAAAGAGCATATCAACTGGTTAACAATGACAAGGCTTATAAATGTGATTGCTCTCCTGAAAGGCTTAATAATATAAAAAAACAACAAATCAAGAGTGGTGATAATCCACACTATGATGGTCATTGCAGAGAGCGATCTGATGAGATTAGTGAGAATTATGTTGTTCGGCTTAAATCTGATCGTTCCTCGAGTGTCATTATCAATGATGGCGTATATGGTGATGTTGAGGTAAATGCTAAAGAATTAGATGATTTCATAATAATGAGATCGAATGGTGCTCCTACCTATCATCTTGCTGTAGTAGTTGATGATTATGATTCAGCTATTACTCATGTCATGAGGGGTGATGATCATCTGAAGAATTCTGCCAAACACATCCAGCTGATGGAAGCTTTTGGATATCCATTGCCAAATTTTATCCACCTGCCTATGATTTTAGGATCTGATGGTTCAAGACTTTCAAAAAGACACGGGGCAATGAATGTTCTTCAATACAGAGATGAAGGATATACTCCAGACGCTGTTTTGAATTATTTACTGAGGTTAGGATGGTCAAGGGGTGATAAAGAAATTTTTACCATCAAGGAAATGATTGATGGATTTAGTATTTCTGGCATAAACAAGTCCAGCGCCAAGTTTGATATCGAAAAACTTCGATGGGTTAATCAACAGCACCTCTTGGAAACAAGCAATGAAGAGATATTAGGAATATTAAATGATCGTTCACAGATGGTAAATTCTCTAGATGAAAGGACAGCACTGAATTTTATTCAAGCATATAAAAGCAGGGCAAATACCATCAATGATATTATAGTAAGTTGCGAGCAGCTATTTTCTGAGAAAATTGATTATGATGAAGATGCATCACAAAAGTTTCTAAAAACTGAGATCGTAGTGCCATTTCAAGATCTATTGGAAATGCTTGAGCAGATTGAATGGAATGCTGAATCGGTAAATCAATCCGTCAAATCTATTTGCAAGAAGCACGATATTGGATTTGGAAACATTGGCCAACCCTTACGAGTGGCAATTACTGGCGGGACAGAATCACCTTCGATAGATTTAACGATGACATTATTGGATAGAGAAATCGTTATTTCCAGAATCAAAAAAGCGATAGAATATATTTCAAATCAATAATAGGGGGCTATAGCTCAGCTGGGAGAGCGCTTGCGTGGCACGCAAGAGGTCGGCGGTTCGATCCCGCCTAGCTCCACCATTATTTCCAACATCTTCTCTCTCAATTAGTTCACAACTATTATTTATTAATCTTATAATTACTAACTATGTATTATGGTGAAAAGCTCAATAGTATTACTCATCTGGTTGGCGCCGTTCTCTCATTGATAGGTTTTGGGGCTTTGCTGACGATCAGCATTCAAACAAATGATATTTGGATTATCGCTAGCTTCTGCATTTTCGGATTTACACTCGTTCTGCTTTATACTATGTCTACTCTTTACCATAGCTTTCAATCATATCGGCTAAAAACATTTTTCAATCTCATGGATCGTATAGCTATCTACCTACTAATATCAGGCACTTACACGCCCTATATGTTGGTAAGTATACGTGAAGGCAATGGCTGGTTAATACTTGGTATTGTCTGGAGTTTGGCGCTTATCGGTATCCTTAGCGAGGTTTTTCTCAAGGGGAAATTCATCAAAATTGGACAGATGATGATTTATCTAGGGATGGGATGGGCTTGTTCATTTGATTTAAGTAGCCTAAAAGAAGCAATTCCAAGTGCAGGCTATGTTTTGCTGATCACTGGTGGCGTGTCTTACACTATAGGAGTAATTTTTTATGTGTTGGGTGAAATGGAAAAGCTGGCTTATGCTCACGGCATCTGGCACTTTTTTGTATTGTTAGGCAGCGGCTGTCACTTTGCTTCTATAATTGGATATGTCCGTTGATTATCCACAATATTCTTGCTTCAGAGATAGGAGTTGGTTCCAATTTTTAAATGCAAGCCCCACATTCAATGCTGATTTATATCTTCAGAACTATCTTTTTTTGTTACCAAAAAATTTAGGATCAAAGCCCAGCCATCTAGGCTCATTATGACCCCAAGGGATGTTTGATGATGTAACTACAGATAATAGAGATATAAAATAACTATTACAAAAAATAAGAATAAAATTAATTATTATAGTGGCTATACTTATCCATTTTAGATTCTCCTTCAAATTCAAAATATTTTGAATGTAGATGAATTTAGATAGGAGTTGGTCAATAAAAGGATAGAACAAATGGAATACTCATTAAACACCCTGTATTTTTTAGTAATGGGAACACTGGTCATGTGGATGGCTACTGGCTTTACGATGTTAGAAGCTGGTTCAATACGCAGTAAAAATGTTACAGAAATATTAATTAAAAATATTGCACTTTATAGTGTTGCATCAATCAGTTTCTTGCTAGCAGGGTATTCAATCATGTATGGCTGGAACCCACCTGATGACCATGCACTCTGGTCTGACTTCTTTTTCCAAGTGGTGTTTGTCGCAACTTCCATGTCGGTTGTTTCAGGAGCGGTGGCAGAGAGAAAGAAACTTTGGACGTTTCTCCTCTTTGCATCAATTTTTACAGCATTTGTCTACCCTATCCAGGGTTCGTGGCACTGGGGTGGTGGATGGCTAAGCGAAAGAGGCTTCTATGACTTTGCTGGTTCTGGAATTGTTCATTTGGCAGGGGCAGCTGCTGCACTCGCAGGGGTACTATTGCTTGGTCCTAGAATAGGAAAATATGATGAGAACGGGTTACCAAAACCAATACATGGTTCTAATGCAGCTCAAGTTACACTGGGGACTCTTATTCTTTGGATGGGCTGGTTTGGATTTAATGGTGGATCACAACTTGCGATCTCAGGTTTTGATAATGCAAATGCAGTTGCAAAGATATTTGTTAATACAAATACAGCAGCAGCATCAGGGTTATTATCTGCAATGGCATTAGCTAAATTCTGGTTAGGAAGAGTTCCATTAAATGCAGTTTGTAATGGCGCATTAGCTGGGCTAGTTGTAATTACAGCTGACCCGTTAACACCTTCACCATTTATTGCAATTTTCTATGGTGCAATAGGTGGCTTAATGATACCGCTTTCTATGAGCTATCTTGAGAGATGGGGCATTGATGACCCAGTCGGTGCAATCAGTGTTCATGGTGCTGCTGGTGTTTTGGGGCTAATGTTAGTACCGATTCTGAATAATGATGCAAAATTTTTAGAACAGGCAATAGGAATTGCAACAATCTTTATCTTCGTATTTAGCTCATCCTACGTAATATGGTATGTGCTTAAGAATACAATAGGTATTCGAATAGGAAGGGAAGAAGAACTAGGCGGATTAGATATGTGGGAAACAGGCAGTAAAGCATATCCAGAATTCATGCTAGATGATTAAAATATGCGCATCGGCCTGATTCTTGATTCAAGGTTAAGTACCTCTAAAATATCTGAGCTTGGTCTATTAGCAGAAAAATACGGTATAGATTCTATCTGGTTAGCAAGTTATATCGATTCTAGAGAACCGTTCACCAATCTTTCTCAGCTAGCTATTCAATCTAAGCGAATAAAATTAGGACCTATTGCACTAAATCCTTTTGATACCCATCCAATTCGTATTTTGAGTGGCTTGTTAACATTAAATGAACTCGCTGAAGGTAGGGCTAATGTAGTCATAGGAGGAGGCGGAGAAGCTTTGCAAGCGCTTGACTTAAAACCGCATAAAAGAGTAAGGGCTGTTTCGGAATGTATCGAAATATTGAAATCTATATCTAAGGGTAGTCCATTAAACTACGATGGCGAAATATTTAAAGTTAATAACTACAACCCCTTTTGGCTAAAACACGATATACCCAAGGTTTATGTAGCTGCCAACAAGCCTCAAATGCTTAAGATGTCGGCTAAACTCTCAGATGGAATTATGATGAGTGATTTGCCTCCTATTATTATAAAGGATAAGGTTCAAGAGGTTGCAAATCATATGAAAGCTAGAGAAAGTGATGACTTTAGATTCAATAATTTTATGGCTTGGGCCTTATATGAAGATAGAGAAAAGGCCATAAATGAAGCGAAACAATGGCTTGGGTATCGAGGATTATTCAGACGATGGGTAATCACCACTTTTATGTCAGATGAAGAATATGATGTTATAGAAGCCCATAAAAAAGAAATTTATGAAATGCCAATATTAAACTCTTACTCAGTGTCTGGTGTTCCTGATTCTCTATTAGAGAAACTTGTAGATCATCTAACTTTGACTGGCCATGTGAGTGAGGTAGAGCATAAGATAGAACATTTGTTAGAGCTAAAGGATTCAGGTTTAACTGATGTTGCCCTTGAACTTAGATCAGATCCAGCAGCTTCAATAAAGCTTATTGGAGAAAAAGTTATCCCTGCTCTAAAATAGTCTTAGATACTTCGAAATTCTTACTTTTGATAGGTAAATAAAAATGAAAAAACAAATTCTAGTAGCTCTATCCATAATTTCATTAAATGTTTTTTTTCTATCAGCAACAAATGCTGATATGACAGGAATGGCTGGAGATATTAAACGATCCTATGTTGATACCGAATATGGTCGCGTCCACTATTGGGAAATAGGAGAGGGACCTGCATTGATTTTATTTCATCAGTCAGGACAAACTTCATCAGAATACCTTGCTATCGCACCTTTATTGGCTGATGACTATAGAGTAATTGCAATTGATTTACCTAATCATGGACAATCTGATACCTCTGACCACGAACTCACAATGGATGAGTACGCAGATTCTGTAATAGATGTTATGGATAATATTGGTGTCGACCGGGCTCATATGTTGGGACAACATGGAGGGGCTTACGTGGCTATTAACCTTGGTATTCGCTATCCATACCGAGTTGGGAAAACTATACTCTCAGGAGCCGGACGCGATGGTGAGATGACTGAAGAGAAAATAGAGGAGCTATTAAATACACCTATGACTCGTGATTTACCCATAGATACAGATGGTGAATTCTTGAAAAAGACTTGGTCGGTTTATCGAAAAATGAGTGCCAGCAATACTCCGCCAGAAGTTACTTTTCAGCCTTTTCTTAACAGTCTTTCTTTACGACAAAGACGTTACGATCTGCATTATGCTGTCTATCGTTACTCGCCAGATCTTAATCAATTCAATAAGGAAGCTCTTTTGTTAGAGGCAGAAGAAGATATTTACGCCGGTGATGTGATGTCATTACATCAAAGTATTCCAGGCAGTATTTATAAGAAGGTCCCAAATTCTGGGAGTTGGCAGTTTTTTGAAGAGCCTGAGTTAAATGCCAGTATTATAAGAGACTTTATAGATTAATAAGATACTTCAGATCTAAGCTTAATTATGGATGAG
>Ga0209228_1000559_pt1 | contig 19352 bp, 15 predicted proteins | sample METZYME_3_150m_FD_187547 | JGI IMG/M metagenome (GOLD analysis project Ga0209228, IMG submission 187547) | Marine microbial communities from oxygen minimum zone in mesopelagic equatorial Pacific - METZYME_3_150m (SPAdes) (version 2) | ecosystem: Environmental > Aquatic > Marine > Oceanic...
TGGGGCGCGGTGGCATGTCCCACGAACTGGACGGTGCCCTGATGCTGCTGGCGTCGGACGCCGGTTCTTACCTGACCGGCCATGTCCTGTACGTCGACGGCGGCTGGACCGCGACCTGATACCCGGCGCCCCCTCGGAGAAGGGGTGACAGACTCTGGCGATGAGTCGGTGGCGCATGGTGGGGCTCCTGGCTGTTCTGCTCACATCAGGTTGTTCTGTCGGAGACGGCCCGGCCGAGCAACACACGGGTGTGGCGAGAGCACCGGTCACGACCGCCGCACCAATCACGACCGCCGCACCGGTCACGACCGCCGCACCAATCACGACCGCCGCACCAATCACGACCGCCGCACCAGTCACGACCGCCGCACCAGTCACAATTCCAGTCGTGTCGACGTTGACGAGCGTTCCTCCGCCCAAGACCACACCGGTACCGGTCTCAACAACCAACACGGACGCCTTGACGGCGGAATCATCCATCTCAGAATCGCCTCTGCTCCTACGCACACCCACAATCGTTGATCCTCTTCGTGTGATGGTGGTAGGCGACAGCGTCACCTATGAGGTTGAGCCGGGCCTCACAGCGGCACTCCAGTACACGGGCCTGGCGGTCTCTGCCGGCCGGACTCAAGTCGGGTTCGGCCTCAGCCGGTGGCCTGTCTACGCCTGGTGGGAAGTCTGGCCTCCGTTCCTCGCCGAGGTCCGACCCGAGGTAGTGGTGGTCCAGACCGGTACCTGGGACGTCAACGACGTCTGGGACGGAGACGATCGCATCCCCGTACCTGAGGATCCGGACTGGGAGGAATCGTTCGCCTTTCTCGTCCGTATGGCGGTCGACGTGCTCAGCGACGATGGCGCACACGTCTACTGGCTAACCATGCTTCCGATGCCGTTGTCTGAGCGGCCCGGGCGATTGAACCGCTTGCTCCGAGACATAGCTACGACCGATGACCGCATGACCGTGGTCGACCTGACCCCCGACTTCACTGACGTCGAAGGGCGTTACCTCAGCCACATCGATCGGCATGGCGTCGGGTGGCCGATCAGGAAGGTTGACGGAGTCCACCTGTGCCGGGAGGGCGCCGAATTGGTCGGCAGCATTGTCGCTAACACGATCCTCTCCGATGCAGGGCTGTCACCCGTGTCGGGCTGGGAGGATGGGATGTGGCGATCCGACGCCCGGTACGACGTGGATCCGTGCGACGACCCTGCCCCAGTCGGTGATCCGTCCTGAACAAACGTGTTTGCTCAAGTCTCTAGGGTTGTCGACCTGAAGTGGTACGGGCACCCGCCTCAATGGCCCGTCAAGCTCCCTGAGCAGTGAGGCCGAGGGCCTCCCGTAGGAACGCCAACTGAAGCAGGAGTAGGTTCTCGGCCACCTCGACCTGGGGCGTCATGTGGGTCACCCCGGACATAGGAAGCACCTGATGGGGCCGACCGGCCTCCAACATGGCCCGCGAGAGGGCCAGGGTGTGGGCGACCACCACGTTGTCGTCGGCCAAGCCATGGACCAGTAGGAGCGGCCGTTCAGGGTGCCCCGTAACCCACCCATCAGGGTCGCATAGTCCGCTCCGAGGATAATTTTCCGGCTCGGAGACGGGGTGACCCAGGTAGCGCTCCGTGTAGTAGGTGTCGTAGAGCATCCAGTCGGTCACCGGGGCGCCGGCCACCGCCGCGTGGAAAATGTCGGGCCGGCGGAGCACGGCCAGGGCAGAAAGAAAACCACCGAAGGACCAGCCTCTTATCGCCACCCGGGACAAGTCGAGGCGCTCGTCGCTAGCCGCCAGGGCGGTCAGGGCCTCCACCTGGTCGTCCAGCACAGGACCGGCCAGGTCGCCTCGGACCGCCCGGTCCCAAACCGGGCCTCGGCCCGGCGTCCCTCGGCCATCGGCCACCACCACGGCGAAACCCCGGTCAGCGAACCACTGCGAGGTGAGGAACTGACCACGGTTCCGCTGGACCCGCTGGCTCTGAGGTCCGCCGTAGGGGTCCAGCAGCACCGGGAGCGGTGACCCATCGTGGTCGGTGGGTATCACCACGGCCGAGCGGAGTTGGCGCTCGCCCACCACGTGAAAGGTCGGCCGGGGGCGGACCAATGGATCCTCTGTGTAGTCGACCAGTTCCTGGCCCCCTGGGAGGACGGTGACCGACGAACCGTTGAGGTCGGCCACCGACACCACGATGACGCCACCACCAACCACCGCCGAGCGCACACCTCCTCCGGCCGACACCATTTCCCAGAAACCCGCCTTCTTCGAACCCACGTCATCGATGGAGATCCGCACGACGTCGATGTCCACCGGATCGGTCCACGCCTGCACCACCGCTGAGTAACCGTCGCCATTGGGCTCCACCCCCAGAATCGATCGCACCTGCAGCCCATCCGGAGACAGCGGCACACCATCGCACAGCAGGCGGTAGGCACCTTCCCGGGGCTCCACCGTGAGGAGTCTCCCGCCAATCTGCCGGGGCGAGCCACCGATTAGGTCCACCCAACACTCGTCGGTCATCTGGTGGCGTTCGACGACCCCTCCCGTAGAGGGGTCCATCTTCAGGATGGCCAACGTGCGGTGGTCCCGAGTCTGGACCACGAGCATCGGCCAACCGTCGGTCGGCCACTGCACGTCGGCAAGGTATTCGTACCTGCCGTCGTCGGACCAGTCCACTGTGACGGCCAGGGCGTCCGGGTCGTCGGCCCACGGGTCCACGAGCGACAGGCCCACAGTGGCATTGGTCGTCCCCACCACCGGGTAGCGGGTCGAGCGGGGCGGCACCCCGGGATTAACCGGCGAGGAGATCCACCACTCGGCGACCGGCGCTGTGTCCACCCGGCACACCAGCATCCGCCGGCCGTCCGGTGCCCACCAATGCCCACGGTTGCGGCCCATCTCCTCGGCGGCCAGGAAGTCCGCCGACCCCCAGGAGACCGTAGGAGCGGTCCCGCCGATGACTCGTCGATCTCCTCCCGCTCCGGTCACTCGAAGGCTTGAACCGGACACGTAGGCCACCTCGGTCCCGTCGGGGCTCAGACGCGGGTCGAAGGCATCGCCGCTAGACGGGACCTCAACGACCCGGTCCGAGCCGTCGGACCCCGCCACCTCCACGAGGTGGACCCGGCCGTCCAGCACGAAGCACACCCGGGACAGGTCGGACAAGGCGTCGTAGGCGACGATCCCCGCGCCGGACTCCCGGACCCGTTCCCGTCGAGCCAGCTCGGCGGCCGGAACGACCTGCTGTGACCCATCGGAGTCGACACCGGCAAGTAGTGCCTCCGGATCGGCGACCAGTCGCTCAAGACCAGTGTCGGTATCGAGACACCACAACGCGTTGACCGGATCATCTCCAGAGGCCGACCGGAGGAACAGCACCCGAGATCCGTCGTCGGCCACCCGGACGTCCCGCGGTGCACCGCAGGTGAACCGTCGGGTCCGGGCGTGCTGGCGGGGAAAGCTCTCAGAGGGTTCGATCACGTACGAACACTAGGGGTGGCACCACACGCGCCTTGGCGTCCGCCGATCTCCACTGGGACGATCTCCACCATGCAACTCGGCCTCAGCCTCGGATACTGGGGGGCGCAGCCCCCAACTGGTCTCGTCGACCTGGTGCAAGCCGCTGAAGGACTCGGCTACGACGCCGTCTGGTCTGCCGAGTCGTGGGGCAGCGATGCCTTTTCCCCTCTGGTCTGGCTAGCCGCCCACACCGAAAGGATCCGCTTGGGCACTGGCATCGTCCAGATGTCGGCCCGCACCCCCACTGCCACGGCCATGCACGCCGTCACCCTCGACCATTTGTCGGGAGGCCGGCTGATTCTGGGCCTCGGCGTGTCTGGCCCACAGGTGGTCGAGGGCTGGTACGGCCAACCGTCCCACCGGCCCCTGGCCCGCACCAGGGAGTACGTCGAGATTCTGCGACGGGCCTTCCAGCGCGATGAGCACCTGGCCTTCGACGGTGAGTTCCACCAGCACCCCTACACCGGAGAGGGCTCCACCGGGCTGGGCAAGCCCCTGAAGGTCATGGTGCACCCCCTGCGGTCCGACATCCCGATCTTCATCGGTGCCGAGGGCCCGAAAAATGTGACCCAGACCGCCGCCATTGCCGATGGTTGGCTACCGCTGTACTACTCGCCCTATCGAACCGAGGTGTACGCCGACCAGCTGGCCGGTGCCCCACCGGACTTCGAAGTGGCGCTCAACGTCTCCGTCACGATCACCCCCGACGACCGGCCAGAGACCATCGGCGAGGCCCTGGCCCCGGTTAAGGGCATGCTCGGCTTTTACGTGGGGGGCATGGGAGCCAAGGGTCAGAACTTCCATACGAAGCTGATGGCCCGCATGGGTTTCGCGGAGGAGGCCGACAGTATCCAGGACCTGTTTCTGGAGGGACGACGCGACGAAGCCACCGCCGCGGTGCCCGATCAGTTCGCCGACGAGATCTCACTGGTGGGCACCCCGGCCCGCATTCGGGACCGCCTGGCCGCCTTTGCCGACAGCCCGGTGACCATGCTCAACGTGGCTCCCCGGTCACCAGACCATCTGGCCCGGGTGGCCGAGATTCTTCTCGGCTGAGCGTCTGTCCAAAGCCGTTACCTGGTGTAGGTTCCGCGCCGTGTCGACGGGCCGAGGGGTCACCATCCGTGCGGCGGTGAGCCGAGGCGTCGGCCTGCCACCAAGCATCGAAACGCTTACCCTCGACGCCCCGGGGCCCGACGAGGTCCGCATCCGAGTCGAGGCGTGCGCTGTCTGCCACTCGGACCTGAGTTACCTCGACGGCACCTGGGCGACGGAGTTCCCCTTGGTCCTCGGCCATGAGGCTGCCGGTTACGTGGTCGAACTGGGGAGTCCTGTGGCCGATTCCGAGGGCGCCTCCGAGCCGGGACTCGCCGTGGGCGACCCGGTGGTGGTGACCCTGGTCCGGACCTGCGGGGAGTGTCGGGCCTGCCAACGCGGCCACGACGTGGCCTGTACCGGGGACTTCCCCATCGCATCGAAGAGCCCGCTCGTCGCCGCCGATGGCGACCGCATCCCCCAGGGCCTCAACGTCGGGGCCTTTGCCGAACAGGTGGTGGTCCACCGCTCGCAGGTGGTCCGCCTACCCGACGACATCGACCCCTTGGCCGCCTGCCTGCTGGGGTGCGGCGTCCTGACCGGGGCTGGAGCGGTAACCAACACGGCCCGGGTGAACGCCGGCGACTCCGTCGTAGTAGTCGGCTGCGGTGGTGTCGGGATCGGTGCCGTGCAGGCGGCCCGGATCGCCGGTGCCGACCCGATCGTGGCCGTCGACCCGACACCCGACAAGCGCAAGTCGGCACGAGGATTCGGCGCCACCCACGTCGTGGACCCCGTCCACGATGACCTATCCGCGGCCATCACAGCGGCAACCGGCGGACCGCTGGCCGACCACCTCCTGATCACTACCGGCTCACCGGCGGCTCTGGACGGCGCCATCGAACTGTTGGCCCCCATGGGTCAGCTCATCATCGTCGGCATGGCTGCCGACGACGTGACCATCGAGGTAGCTCCCAGCTGGCTGGCCGCCGCCAACAAGTCGATCCTGGGCTCCAAGATGGGCACCATCCGCGTCGCCGAGGACGTACCTGCCCTTATCGAGCACCATCGTGCAGGGCGTCTCGACCTCCAGGGCATGGTGTCGAGTACCCACGCCCTCGAGGACATAGCCAAGGCCTTCGAGGAAGTGTGGCGGGGCGACGTTCTGCGCACCGTGGTGCTCCCCAACGTGACGGCCTCCCAGGAACAGGAGGCTCCGGTCCCATGCTGATCAGCGACGTGACCACCTTTGTGGTCGGCAACCCACCGCCCCGACACGGCGGCCGGTACTTCATCTTCGTGAAGTTGACCACCGACGATGGGATCGATGGCATCGGCGAGGCCTACGTGGCCACCGTCGGTCCCCACGTGGTAGCCGACATGATTGTCGACGTGGCCGAACGCCACCTAGTGGGCCGCCGCCCATTCGACATCGAGTTGTTCTGGCGACGCTCCTACGGCGGCGGCTACTCGCTGCGACCCGACCCCACCCTGTGCGGCGTCATCAGCGCCCTGGAAATGGCGTGCTGGGACATCATTGGCAAGGCCACCGGGAGCCCCGTGTACGACCTACTAGGAGGCCGGGTCCACGAGGGCCTGCGCTCCTATACCTACCTGTACCCGGAGAATGGTGACGCCTACGGCCCAGTCGCCGGGGAACCCGATCGACCGGACCTCTACACCGACCCCGACCTGGCCGCCGAGATGGCACTCCGAGCCGTCGAAATGGGTTTCACGGCCGTCAAGTTCGACCCGGCCGGCCCCTACACGGTGTTTGACGGTCGCCAGCCGTCCCTTGAACGTCTTGACTTGTCGGAGCGCTATACCCGGGCCATCCGGGAAGCCGTCGGCGACCGGGCCGATCTTCTGTTCGGCACCCACGGCCAGTTCACCCCTTCGGGGGCCCTGCGCCTGGCCCGCCGGCTGGAGGCCTATGACCCGCTGTGGTTCGAGGAACCCGTCCCACCCGACGACCTCGAGGGCATGGCCCGGGTGGCCGCCGGGACCACCATCCCAGTGGCTACCGGCGAGCGCCTGACCACGGTGTCGGAGTTCGCCGCCGTCCTGCGAGCCGGGGCAGCGTCCATCCTGCAACCCGACCTGGGACGCAGCGGCGGGATCCTGCAGGGCAAGAAGATCGCCACCTTGGGCGAAGTCCATCAGGCCGTTCTAGCCCCTCACTGCTATTGCGGCCCGGTAGTCGCGGCGGCCAACATCGCCCTGGCGGCCTGCAGCCCCAACTTCCTGATCCTGGAGTCGATCGACCGGTGGGACGGCTTCCACGCCGACCTACTGGAGACTCCCATCCGGTGGGAGGATGGCATGGTCATCCCCTCGACCGAGCCGGGCCTCGGCGTCGTGCTTGACGAGGAGGTCGCCCTAGCCCACCCCTACGACGGTGACGAGTTGCACCTGGAAGCCGGAGGCGACCCCATGCCTTTTGCCGAAGGGCTGACCCCTGATGGGCTGGCCGCCGAGTGACTGAGGTTCGCCGGGGTCGGCGCAGCAATCGACCCAAGGTTCGGGACATCGTTGGAGAACAGCCGCCGTGGGAGCAGCCCCGGATGCGGTTCGAACCACTTAGGGGCGTGTCCGACGACGAGCTGGAAGCCATCCACCTGGCCTCGTTGCGCGTGCTGTCCGAAACCGGCGTCGACTTCCTGGACGACACCTCCCGGCGACAGTTGGCTGACGTCGGCTGCGCCGTGGACGGTGATCGGGTCCGCTTCGACCCCGAGTTGGTCCAACAACTGGTGGCCACCGCACCAGCCGAGTTCACCCTGCACGCTCCGAACCCTGAACGCGACCTCCACATCGGCGGCGACGTGATCACCTACACCAGCGTGGCCAGCCCCCCGTTCGTGACCGGCCTGGGCCGGGACCGTCGGGACGGCAACCGCGGCGACTACCGGGACCTGCTCAAACTGGGCCAAGTGCTCAACGCCGTCCATACGGTGGCTGGCTACCCCGTCGAGCCCATGGATCTCCACCCGTCGGTTCGCCACCTGCACGCCACCCACGACATGCTGACCCTGTCGGACAAGGTGCCGTTCGTCTACAGCTTGAGCCGCCAGCGCAATCTCGATGCCATCGAGATGACTCGCATTGCCCGGGGCGTGGACGACACCACCCTGGAAGGCCAACCATCTCTCTACTCGGTCATCAACGCCAGCACCCCGCTGCGCTACGACACGGTGATGCTCCACGGCATCCAGGAGATGTCGGCCCGCAACCAGTGCATCGTCATCACCCCGTTCACGCTGGCCGGGGCCATGGCCCCGGTGACGGTGGCCGGCGCCCTGGTCCTCCAGAACGCCGAAGCTCTGGCCGGTATCGCCTACACCCAGGTGGTCCGCCCTGGGGCTCCCGTCATCTACGGCGGCTTCACCTCCAACGTGGACATGCGATCGGGCTCACCGGCCTTCGGAACCCCTGAGTACTGGCAGGCCTGCCTGGTGGGTGGCCAGCTGGCCCGCCGCTACAACGTGCCTTACCGGTCATCCAACGTGAACGCGTCAAACAGCGTGGACAGCCAGTCGGCCACCGAAAGCACCATCGCCGTGTGGGGTGCCGTCATGGGCGGGGTGAACCTCCTGCTCCACGGTGCCGGCTGGTTGGAGGGTGGCCTGTTGACCTCGTTCGAGAAGATGGTCATCGACGCCGACCTGCTGAACATGGTCACGGCCATGCTCCAGCCGGTGACCATCGATGACGCCGCCCTGGCCGTGGAGGCCATCGCCGAGGTGGGGCCGGCCGGGCACTTCTTCGGGACCCAGCACACTCAGGACCGCTATGACACCGAGCACTTCCAGCCCATGGTCTCGTCGTGGTCCAACTTCGAGATGTGGGACGAGGCCGGTCGGGTGGAGTCCCACCAGCGGGCCGAGGCTCTGGCCCGCACGCTGATCGATGCCCACGTTGAGCCCCCGATGGCCGATGGCCAACGCATGGCCCTCGACGAGTTCGTGGCTCGCCGCGTCGCTGAGGGCGGCGTCGAAACCGACTACTGATCCCGTTCCCAGGAGCACCCACGTGACAGATCTTCCCGAGAGTGCACAGGTCGTAGTCATCGGCGGCGGCGTGGTGGGCGCCAGCGTGCTCTACCACCTCACCAAGGCCGGCTGGAACGACGTTGTCCTACTGGAGCGCCGTGAACTGACCGCCGGGTCGACGTGGCACGCGGCAGGTGGCATGCACACCATCAACGGCGACCCCAACGTGGCCGCACTGCAGCGCTACACCGTCCAGCTCTACGAGGACCTTGAGCGCGAGTCGGACGTGTCCTGTGGCCTACACCTGACCGGCGAGGTGATGCTGGCTGACGACGAGGACCGTATGGACTGGTTGCGCATGGCTCACGCGCGCGGCCGATATCTGGGCATGCAGACCGAACTGATCTCCGTCGCCGAAGCAGCCGAGAAGATCCCCTTCCTGGTCGAGGAACACTTCGTGGGCGCCCTGTGGGACCCGGTGGGTGGCCACGTCGACCCGTCGGGGGTCACCAACGCCTACGCCACGGCAGCCCGTATGGCCGGTGCGCAGGTGCACCGCAACACCTGGGCCCATGACGTGGTCCAACGACCCGACGGCCTGTGGGACGTGGTCACCGAGCGGGGCACCGTCACCTGCGAGCACTTCGTGAACTGCGGCGGCCTCTGGGCCCGTGAGGTGGGCCGGATGTGCGGCATCGAGCTGCCCATCCTTGCCATGGAGCACATGTACCTACTGACCGAGGAACTCCCCGAGATCCAGCCTTGGCTGGACGCCACTGGAGGGCACGGCATCGGAGCCATCGACTTTGGCGGCGAGATCTACACCCGAGCCGAGGCCGGAGGCCTGCTGTTGGGTACCTACGAGCAGGCCTGCAGGCCGTGGTCGGTGCGGGAAACGCCCTGGGACTTCGGCGCCCAACTCCTGACTCCCGACCTGGAACGGATTGCTCCGTCGCTGGCTGTGGGGTTCGAGCACTTCCCCATCTACGCCGACGCGGGGATCCGCCAGGTCATCAACGGCCCGTTCACCTTTGCGTCCGACGGCAACCCGCTGATCGGTCCAATCCGGGGCCAGCCAGGCCACTGGGTTGCCTGTGGCGTGATGGCCGGCCTCAGCCAGGGCGGTGGCGTAGGTCTGGCCATGGCCAACTGGATGACCTCCGGCGACCCCGGCTTCGACGTGTGGGGCATGGACGTGGCCCGGTACGGCGACTGGACCACGCCGTCCTACACCCGGGCCAAGGTCATGGAGAACTACAGCCGCCGCTTCTCCATCTCGTTTCCCAACGAGGAACTTCCGGCCGGCCGGCCGCTGCACACCTCGTCAATCCACGACCGCCTCACCGACGCCAATGCCGTGTGGGGCTCGTCCTACGGTCTCGAGCAGGCCCTGTGGTACCAGCGGCAGGGTGCCGACCCGCTGGAGGACGTCACCTTCCACCGATCCAACGCCTTTGAGGTGGTGGCCGAGGAGGTCCACGCGGTACGCACCGGGGTTGGACTCATCGAGACCACCGGGTTCGCCAAGCACGAGTTCACCGGTACGGGCGCCCGGACCCTGCTGAACCGGGTGTTGGCCAACCGAATCCCAGCACCTGGCCGGATGACCCTGGCCCCGATGCTGGACGAACACGGCCACCTCATCGGCGACTTCACCGTGGCCACGTTGGCCGATCCGACCGACGGTACCGAGACCTTCCTCGTGTTTGGTTCGGGCGCAGCCGAGGGCTACCACGAACGCTGGTTCCGAGCCCGGGTCGCATCGCACCTGAAGACCGACGGAGCACCGGTGACCTACCGGCCACTCGGCCACGAACTGGCCGGGCTGTCCCTGGCCGGTCCAGCGGCTCGAGATGTGCTGGCCGCGGTGGCCGGCTCCTCGGCGGCGGGCGCAGACGTCTCGGGCGACGCCTTCGCCTTTCGAGACATCCGTCGCATGGACCTCGACATGGTGCCAGCGATCGTGGGGCGCATCACCTTCACCGGCGACCTGGGCTACGAGTGCTGGGTGCCCGCCTCGCTACAGCAACGGCTATTCGACCTGCTGATGGAGGCAGGCGAATCGCACGGCATCCACCTGTTCGGCCTCCGGGCACTCGACTCCATGCGCTTCGACAAGGGCTTCGGGGCGTGGGCCAGCGAGTTCCGGCCCATCTACACCCCGGGTGAGGCGGGCCTGGACTCGTTCGTGGCCCTTCGGACTGTTGACGGCGCCGATCGGGACTTCGTCGGCCGCGATGCCGTAGCGGCCGCCCGCACCACCGGCCCCACACGACGCCTGTGCCTGTTCACCCTCGACGACGGCGGCATTCCCACCGGACGGAATGCCGGTACCGACGTGCTGGGGGACGAGCCGATCTGGCACGGCGGCGATGTCGTGGGATGGGCCACCTCCGGTGGCTACGCCCACTGGTCGCAGGCCTCCTGCGCCATGGGCTATGTGCCTGCCGATGTGGCCGACCCGACCGCACCGGCCGACAGCTTCGAAATCGAGGTTCTGGGGGTACGTCGTCCGGCCACCCGCCGAGACGAGCCACTGTTCGACCCCTCGGGGTCAAGGATGAGAGGGTGAGTCCCTGATGAGCGGAGACTCTCCGGTGCGAGACGACCTGAACGACCCGATGGTGCGCCGGGCGGCCACCGTCGGCCACCGTATGGCTATGGGCCCCGGCGAGCCGGCGCTGTCGGAGTGGGCGGCTGCCGGGCTGGAACTGCCCGACGAGAAGGCCATGATGCGATACCGCCTAGACCGCACGGTCGACCAGATCGTCGAAGCCGACGTGGACGGGGTTCTTCTGTTCGACCCGATGAACGTCATGTACGTGACGTACGCGCCCAACATGCAGGTTTGGCTGCTCCACAATCAGGCCCGGTACGCCTTCGTGGGAGCCAATGGAACGCTGACCCTGTTCGACTACCCAAACTGCGAGTTCCTGTCGGCTCACAACCCGTTCGTATCCGAGGTTCGGCCGGCTCGGAACTTCACCTGGTTCCTCTCCGGCGACCGGATCGACGAGGGCGCCAAGGGCTTTGCACAGGAGGTGGCCGACCTGGCCCGCACCCACGGCGCCGGTACTCGCCGAATTGCAGTGGACTCCTCGACCACGCTGGGCATCATGTCGCTCCAGGAGGAGGGCCTGACCCTGGTCGAAGGCACCCGGATCATGGAGGAGGCCCGCAAGATCAAGGGGATTGATGAGATCCGGGCCATGCGCTGTTCTGCTGAGGGCACCTTCGAGGCCTGCCGGAAGATGTTCGAGGCCATGCGTCCAGGCATGACCGAGAACCAGCTGTGGGGTGTCCTGTGGGCCGAGATGCTGACCCGCCACGGCGAGTGGATGGAGTGCCGCCTACTGTCCGCCGGGGAGCGCACCAACCCCTGGTTTCAGGAGTGCAGCGCCGCGGTGATCAACGACGGCGACGTCGTGGCCTTCGACACCGACCTAGTCGGGGCCTACGGGATGATGACCGACATCTCCCGAACCTGGGTGGCCGGCGACGCCCCACCCACACCAGAGGCCCGCCACGCCCACGACCTGGCCGTCGAGCAGATCCATCACAACTCCGAGCTCATCCGACCGGGCACCACCTTCCACGATCTGGTGCACGGTGCGTGGTTTCCTCCCGAAGAGGAGTACCGGCACTACTCGTGCCTGGCCCACGGAGTGGGACAATGCGACGAGTACCCGTCTATCCCGTTCCCCAGCGCCTGGGAGGCCTCGGGCTACGACGGCGTGCTGGAACCGGGCATGGTGGTGACCGTAGAGGCCTACGTGGGGGCCCGATCCGGTGGACAGGGAGTCAAGTTGGAGAACCAGCTCCTGATCACCGACGACGGTGCCGAGAACCTCAGCCCGTGGACCCTGGACCTTGAACGATTCGAGAAACTGTGAACGCCGCCGACGGCCCGGATGGACATGACGAACTGACCGCCACCATTCGACGGATCATGCCGTTCTGCGAAGTATTGGGCCTGACCGTGGTCGAGGCGAGCGCCGAGAAGGTAGTGGCCACCGTGGAATGGGCCGAGGAGCGCACCACCGTGTTCGGCGGGCTGCACGGGGGCTATGTGATGGCCGTCGCCGACTCCACCGGCGCGCTGTGTGCGGCCCGCAACCTGCCCGAGGGAGCCGGGACGTCCACCATCGAATCCAAAACCAACTTCCTGCGCCCCATCACGGAGGGCACGGCGACCGTCACGTCCCGCCCGGTGCACGTAGGCCGCACCACCATCGTGGTCCAAACCGAAGTGGTGCGTGACGACGGGAAGACCGTCGCCATCACCACCCAGACCCAGATCGTGTTTCCGAACCTGACCTGATCCCCGCGTTCCCTACCTGAAACAGGGAGCGGGCCTCAGTGGCCCTGGAAATCGGCGGGACGCTTCTCGATCCAGGCCCTGCCAGCCTCGCGGGTATCGGCCGACGCGAAGTTCGTGGCCTGAGTGGCCGCCTCGGCCTCCAGTGCCTGGGACATGGACGTCTGGGCACCGTGGTTCAATAGCGCTTTGCTCATCGACAGAGCAAGAGGTGGCCCGGCCACGATGCGTTCCACGACGTCGGCCACGTGGGCGTCCAGGCCAGCCTCCGGCACGACCCGGTTGACCAGGCCGATCCGATCAGCCTCGGTGGCGTCGATCACCTCGGCCAGCAGGGCCAATTCCTTGGCCCGGTGCAGGCCGACCCGGCGGGGCAGCACCCAGGAACCACCGAAGTCGATGGTCAGGCCTCGACGGGCGAAGATCTCGGAGAAACGCGCCGTATCGGCGGCATAGACGAGGTCGCACCCCAAGGCCATGTTCAAGCCGGCACCGGCGGCCACCCCCCGGATCTTGGCCACCACCGGATGCTGGCAGTCGTGCAGCGCCATGGCCGAGGCCTTGATCTGGCGGAGGTTGCGCAGCGGGTTGCTAGACACCGCACCCGATGCCCGCTTGGACTGGACGCCCACGTCGGCCCCCGAGCAGAAGTTCTCCCCGGCCCCTGTAAGCACGACGCAGCGGACCGTTTCATCGGCGTTGAGGTCCCGGAAGATGCGCCCGAACTCGGCAAACATCGCCCCGGTCATGGCGTTCATGACCTCCGGTCGGTTCATAGTCACCGTGACCACGTCTCCGGAGCGATCCACCACCAGCCCCTCGGCCCCCTCCGGACAGTTCCGTTTATCGTTCATGGGACCAACGCTAGACCCGCCGTCCGGCCGGGCTTCAGTTGGCCGACAGCAGAAAGACAGGCCCGGGCCGGTCCATCGGTAGGGTCGGCTAGTGGACCTGAATCTGACGGAGGATCAGGAAACGATCCGTGCGGTGTTCGCCGCGTTTTTCGACGGCGAAACTGGGCCGACGCGCGCTAGAGAAGCTGAACCTACGGGCTTTGATGCAACGGCCTGGGAACGCCTGCTCGAAACCGGTGCCCCCGGCATGGGCGTACCGGAGGCCGACGGCGGCGGAGGCGCCTCACTGGCCGACCTGGCCGTGGTGGCCATCGAGGCCGGCGCTCAGATCGCCCCCCTGCCGCTCGTCGACCACGGGGTGGCCGCCCGCCTCCTGTCTGGCCTACCCAATCGGAACGACTCGGAACCCACCGTCGACGAGGGGATCTTGGCTGGAAGCACCATCTTGGGCCTGGCCATCCGACCCGCTTTGAATGGATCGGCCCGAACCGTCCCCTCCGGCGCCGTGGCCCACCGGGTAGTGGCCCTCGATGGCGACCGACTGGTCATCGACGGACCCCTGACTGAGGTACCGGGCGCCGGAGCAGGCCACCTCGCCAACCACGGATGCCTACCGCTAGCCCACCGTGACCTCTCTGACGCCACAGTGCTGGCCACCGGGCCAGAGGCCGTCGCCGCGCACGCCCGGGCCGTCGACGAATGGCGGACCCTCACCGCTGCGACTCTCGTGGGCATGGCCCGCGAGGCCCTCGCTCTGGGCGTCGGGTACGTCCAGGAGCGCGAGCAGTTCGGTCGGCCGGTGGGCAGCTTCCAGGCCGTACAGCACCTTCTGGCCGACCTCCCAGGGCTGATCGACGGTGCCCACTTGCTGGCCTCCAAGGCTGCATGGGCCGGCGATAGGGCCACGGACGGCACTACGGGTGTTCTGGACGTGGACGCCAATGACGTGACCAACTTCCCGGCGCTAGCCGCCATGGCTCTGGTAGCGGCCGGTGAGGCAGCCACCCTGGCCACCGACCGGAGCCTCCACGTTCACGGCGGCTACGGCTTCAGCGAGGAGTACGACATCCAGCTGTACTACCGGCGGGCCAGAGCCCTGACGTACCTACTGGACGACCCGGCACGGGAGTGTCGCCGGCTCGCCGGGATGATCCTGGAGCCCACCTGCTGATGGACTTCTCATTGGGTGACCGGGCCGAGGCGTTCAGGAGCGAGGTACAGACCTTCCTCGGAGGACACCTGACCGCCGACGTGGTCGAACGCATGCACGCCACCGGCACGTTCAACGACAAGGACTTCAACGCCGGCCTGGCCGAGGCCGGCCTGTTGGCCGGCGCGGTACCTGGCTACGGCGACCGCGACCCCATCGAGCTCTACGTCCTGTTCAACGAATTGGAGAAGGCGGGTGCCCCCTACGACGGGCTGGCCGTCACCATGCTGGTGGCTGGTGTCATTCACGCCGTGGGCACCGACTTCCATCGCGCCGAGGTGCTCGAACGACTGCTGACCGGCCGCTACAACTGCTGCCTGGGCTATAGCGAGCCCGACCACGGCTCCGACCTGGCCGCTATCGCCACCAGAGCTGTTCGCGACGGCGACGAATGGGTGATCGACGGCCAGAAGATGTGGACCACCATGGCCCACGAGGCCGACTGGGTAATCCTGCTGACTCGGACCAACCCAGACGCACCCAAGCACAAGGGCCTCACCATGTTTCTGGTGCCCATGGACCATCCGGGCATCGAGGTACGGCCTGTGCCGACCATGGCTACCGAACGCACCAACGCCACCTTCTACGACGGCGTCCGGGTGGGCGACCGTTGGCGCCTAGGGGAGGTCGACGGCGGCTGGTCGGTCATGGGTGTAGCCCTGGCCTTCGAACGGGGCGTCATGGGTGGCACCAACCCGGCTGTTCCGCTGCTACGCCATGTCAGGCAGTGGGCCGCTGGGGCGACGTCACCTGACGGCGGACGGATGCTGGACGATCCGCTGCTGCGTGAGCGGCTGGCCCGCACAGCCATGGCCAACCAGGTGTCGCAACTGCTGACACTACGGGCGGCATGGATCGCAGCGACCGGCGGCCTCCCGGGCCTTGAGGGTTCGATGGCCAAGTTGTACGCCACCGAGCGCTACCAGCAGGCCGTGGGCTGGTTCCAGCAGATGGCGGCCGCCGAGGGCCTGCTCTCGTTTGGTGTGGACGGCTCGGCCGCTGGCGGCTGGATCGACTACGACGGACGCCACTCACCGGTGACCACCATCTACGGCGGCACCACCGAGATCAACCGCAACAACGTGGCCGAACGGCACCTGGGGCTCCCCCGGTCCCGCTGATCCGTCCCGCCGACTCGGCGGTAAGAACGCTCAGTCCAGGAGCTGCTCCCTGAGGTCGGCGATCCGTCTGTCGCTGAAGCCGAAGCCGTCCCGGAACATCGCCTCGGTGCCACCCCAGTGGTTGTCGATGGCGTCCAGTTGTCCGGCCACCGCCGGCTCGCTGACCTTGACGAACGGGCTCATCAGTTCCATGGCGGTGGGCGTCACGAAGCCTGACGCCACCAGGCTGGCCACCCGGTCCTCAGACCCGCGGTTGCTTTCCATGTAATGGGCCACCACGGCATCGCGCTCGACCCCCAGCAGGGATAACAGTGCTGTGGCCACCCATCCGGCGCGGTCCTTGCCCGCCGAGCAGTGCCAAACCAGCGGCCAGTTCCCCGGTGCAGTGACCGCGTCGAGGACCCGGGCGAACATGGCCACCCGGGAAGGGTCGGTGACCATCCTGACGGCCCCCCGGACAGCTATCTCGGCCGACCGGCCGTCTGACCACACAGCGCGCATCTCAGCTTCGTCGCCTCGCATGATCATGGCCCGGATGTCAGCACCCGCTCCTGCGTCGTCGGGGATAGGCAACGACCGTTCCTCCACGCCGGCCGGGACGACGTCGGTTCCGTCGGCGGCGATATCGTCCTCGGCCCGGAGGTCGACCACGGTACGGATGCCCAGAGCCCCCAGGCGGGCCCGGTCGACCTCGCTGGTACCGGCCAGGTGACCGGAGCGCCAGAGCAGGCCACCAGCCGTAGTCCGACCATCCACGGTCGGCAGACCGCCGATTCCTCGAAAGTTGGCGACGCCGTCCATCGCCGGCGCCGGGTCCTCATGAGTTCTACGCACCGGCACATGGTGGCACTTGACCTGTGAAGCCGAGTTGTCGGCCCCGCTGCCGGCAACCGGGCTCTACCATCGGGGGCATGTCCATCCTGCTGGTCGACGACCCCCGCCCCGGAGTTCGTCGCCTCACCCTGAACCGCCCCGAGAAACGGAATGCCCTGGACAACGCCCTGCGCGGCGTCCTGTTCGATGCCCTACGTGAGGCCGACTGCGACGATTCGGTGCACGTCTCGATCCTGCGAGGAGCCGGCCCGTGCTTCTCGTCGGGTTACGACCTCGGCTCGGACCTGAAGGCCAACCGACCCTCCTACACTCCGGCCGGCGACGGCGCTTGGGCCCGCCACGTCACCGACGGCTGGTTGTCCCTCTGGGACCTTGCCAAGCCGGTCATCGCCCAGGTCCACGGGTACGCGATGGCCGGCGGGTCGGAGCTGGCGGCGGCCTGCGACCTCGTCTACCTGGCCGACGACGCCACCATCTCCCATCCCGTCCTCCGGGTCGCCGGGACGCCTGATTTCGCCGTCCACCCGTGGCTGGTCGGCGTGCGAAACGCCATGGAGATGGTGCTGACCGGCGACGCCATGGACGCCGACGAGGCCGTCCGGACCGGTTACGCCAACCGGTCGTACCCGGTCAACGATCTCGACGATGCCGTACTGGCGGTAGCCGAGCGCATCGCCGGCGTGCCCCACGAGTTGCTGCAACTCAACAAGCGTTGGGTGTACCGGGCCATGGACGCCATGGGCGCCCGCACGGCCATCCGGGCTGCGGCCGATCTGGGCTCCATCGCCCCGCACGTCCCGGCCATACAGGAGAACATGGCCGACCTCCGGAATCGGATCAGGGACGCAGCCTCCGAAGGCTGACCCGGTTCAGGCTCGATTCAAGCTCGGGCAGCGGCCCGTGCATCCTTCTTGGCGAGGCGGGCATCGAAAGCCTCGGCCTGGGAGATGAGGGCGTCAGGGATGGCCATGATCTTCTCCTGGATCTCGGCTGCCCGGGCGTCGAGGCCCTCAAGAGCGTCGATCCTCCAGTGGCGGAGCAGTGGCTGGACCACCTGCTCGGCGTGGATCCGTAGGTTGTAGATCCCCGCCCGAGCGATGGACACGGCCCGCCGATTGAAGTTTGGGATCCCGGTTCCGGGCATGCGGAAGTCCGTCAGCACCCGGTGGATGGCCTCTAGGACCATGGTGGGCGCCTGCTTCAACATCGCCGTGGTGACGCCCCGGTAGAACATGAAGTGGTGGTTCTCGTCGACGGCGACCCGGGTCATGACCTCGTGGGCAATCTCGCAGTCGGCCTTCACGCCAGCGTTGCGATGGCTGATCCGGGTAGCCAGCTCCTGAGCAGATGTGTAGACAAAAACCTCGACCGGGCACGGCGAGTCGTAGCGCCAACCCTTCGTCATCGTGGCCACCCGTTCGTCCTCCAGCAAGGTGGGATCGCAGTTCCGGGTCGCCAGAAGGTAGTTGCGGATGGCGATCGAGTGCTGCCCCTCCTCGGCTGTCCACAGACGGGACCACTCGGCCATGGGCGAGTCCTCAGCGAACGAACCGTTGATCTTGGCGTGGTAGTAGGGCAGGTTGTCCTCGGTCAGCAGGTTCAACTGCAGCGCGGTGCGAACCTCCGGCGACAGGGTGGCCTGGGATTCGTCCCAGGGCTCGTCACGGAAGCTTCGACCCATCTCCCACGGCACCACGTCATGGGCGTACCAGTGCTGACGCCGATCCCGGTGCTCGTCCATGAGACGTGCAATCTCCGGCTCGACGCTGACTACCAACTCAACCGACTCGGTGAGGGCGGACATGGAACTCCAGTCAGAGACAGGGCCGGCTAACGACCGGTTACCGAAAGGCTACGGCGCCCACTAACCCGTTCAGACAGCAACCTCGACTCAGACAGCAACCTCGACGTCGTCGTAGGTCTTGTTCCGACGGAACTCGAGGAGGATCTTCTTGGACGTCACCGCCATGATCGCCCCTGCGAACATGGTCAGGAACGCCCCAGCACCCGTCACCACGTTCAGGTCTGAGACACGGGCCAGGCTGGCCACCCAGACGATACCGATGAGTGCGAGGCCTCCGCCGGCGGCTGCCACCGCCGCGCTCCACCTCCATCTTCGATTCTCATCCAGCCCCAGGAGACCTGAGGCGGGAAGGGTGAGCAGGGCGCCCAGGGCCGCCACCCCGATGGCCAGCTTCGAAAGTCCGACGCCCTGATCGGTGAAGCCGTCGTTGATCACCTTGGCGTTGCGGCGGAACTTGTTGCGCAGCGAGGTGATCTTGCTGGTGTTGGTGGCTGCCAACGCCGGATTCTCCTCGGCCTGCTGGCGCAGGCTTTCCATCTCGTCGACGATCTCCTGCGGGAGTTCGCCGGCCACCCGCTCGTCGAACGTCCAGCCGGAGTAGCCGCCCACGATCACCAGGATCAGGGCGAGGATGCCGGTCCCCATCCGCCCCCAGGCCACCACTCGCTCCAGCGG